>Ga0255362_1000030_pt1 | contig 43955 bp, 49 predicted proteins | sample GFST75r2metaG_FD_186000 | JGI IMG/M metagenome (GOLD analysis project Ga0255362, IMG submission 186000)
GAAGTCACCATTAAGTGCTTGAAGTGCATAAGTAAGTGCATCGTATACAATGATTGAATTCTTCTTTGCGATAACAACTGCAGATTCATAACTATCAGGCAAGAGAAGTCTTGGTAAGAATCGAGGAGTTGCAATGACATCGAATGAACCAAGCAATTGACTCATATCTTTGATAGAGATGGTATCAAGGTCAGCAAATATCCCACCATTGTTGTAGAGAGTCACCCACTGAATGTAATCCTTTGAATGAGCTGCTTTTAGCTTAGCAGAAGCATGTCGGAGTTGGTTGAAGTCGCTCATTTCAAATTGCTCAATGTTTATCTTGCCCTTTAACAAGCTGGCATAAGGACCTTCTGGCTGCTCAGTACAAATCATTGTAAACTTATCAACATTCTGAGTCTTTATCGCAGAGATAACAGAAAGGTAATGAGCATAGAAGAAGTCAGATTTTGTAGAAGCGAAGTACATGTTCATGAGGTTATTTGTCCTTTTTATCCCTATTCTTTTGACGAGCTTTCATACCTTCATTACCACGAATGAAGCGGCGATCTTGAATTCTCCTCATTTTCTTGAGCTTCTTATCGTCTATCATATTATTTACCAGATTGCGCCACCCATTGATGTGAAGTAAGCTATATCTGCCTGGGTTGCCAATCTTATAGTTAACCCAGAGACATCAGCTTTTCTTGAAGTTGCATCAGCTGTTATCTTACTCTTAGCGCTAGACAGATTTTGTGCTCTTACAATACCCATAAAACCATCTGATAGATGAAAGTAATACAGCGCCTTTTCCTTTACATACTTTGCCATGATAATCCTCCTTTTAAATGGTAGCGGGGACTGGGTTCGGACCAGCGACCCTTTTCATTTTGTATTCAAACGACGGTACTACAAAGCTATCTACTCTATTAAGAAAATCATCTATTAAAGAAGATATACCAGTACCTAAATAGTAGCCGTTAGTTGAACTCATATTAGTCTGATGGTTTACACTGAAACCTTTTAGGTAAACTTCATCCAGCAGGGCTTTAAGATATTCAACTTCATCTCTACTAAACCCATGAGTAGCAAGAGTTAAATAGCGGTTTCCGGATTCACGTTGATAGACGCTACCATCTCCCATAAACCAATCTGCAAGTACTAGAGGAGATAAAACAATATCATTTGGTACTACCTTAATTTTATTCTTATACCATCGGCTATACTGATAATCAATCATATAATTAGCTCTTGATATTAAGAATAATTCTTGATTGCTTCCACGTATTTTGGGATAGTCTTTACAAAGCTCAATATGATAGCTTTGCAGATAACCTTGAATCTTCCTTATCCAATCCAGATGTAAGTTACCTTTACCTTGCGCTATGGAAAAATACGGTGAGCTATTTCTACTACGACATAAAGAACCGTCACTTAGTATTACACCGTCAAGAAGCCAAGTAGATTTGGTAGCAACGGGCAGATTTGGACTGCCGACCAATGCCTTATGAGGGCACTGCTCTACCGCTGAGCTACGTTGCTGTAATTCTTCTAACTTGGTCATAAAATCAATTGTCATATTTGTATTCCTACTGCTCTACCAACTGAGCTACCCCGCCATAAACTTATTCACTTATTGATTTGTAAAGGTTAGCTATGTTTTTAACAACTAAACTTTAATACTTAAAAACACTTTGCATATATTTAGTAGTGCAATGTTTTTAACTATTAAATTTTCATAACCTAACATATTAGATCCCTTTTTAAATGTTCGCATTTATATGTTCATGCTTTTTATTTGCGTTTTTCGACTTAAAAAACTAATATTTCGTATATTGCTCCATATTGACTACTGTTCACTACCATCCTGTAACATCTTTTGTTTTCTTTAGAATATCGTAACCGAATTCACTGTCGCTTACATATCTAATATAGTCGTATTGATTACCGTATTTTGAAAGAACAGCTGAGGACCAAGAGCTATCAATAAAGCTCTTTGCCTGTATAAAAGCTCTATCAGCGTCGCTTGGATTTGCAACTCTTAATTGTCCGTTTTCAGAGCCATGAGTATACTTAAAAATAAGAATTCGCTGTTCAAAAGGGCTAAGTGCGTTTATTAATGACTTCATTGCTTCTAGTCCGTAATTATCAAGCTTTGGTGAGTTATAGATATTTTCTACAATGGGATAAATTTTTTGCGGAGCAACAGTTTCTTTACGCCCAAATTGTGCAAGAGAAAAGCCTGATACATACCTAAGATAAAAATATGACTGGCCATATTGTGCAGTATGCCAGTCCAAATACAGTAACTTGCTTAACTCGTCTTCACTGTTTCGAACTGTCGTTATAGACATGTCTATTATTTTCGCTACATCACCTGAGTATTTGACGTTTCTTTCACCAAACTGGGTTTGAATTACTTTAATACCAGTATTGCTCATCTTGTTCATTATTGAAACTATAGCCATTTTTCCTGCAGGATTTGGAGCAAAACTGTAATTCCTAAGGTCTAGCTCATCTAGTAGAGAGCCGGAATAAGAATTCAAATACAATAAGTAATCGCCATATTTCCTATCAAAGTTACTTGCAATCCAAGTTTTCCTCAGTGTACTCGTTGCACTACTAAGTAATTCATGCGTTAAGGAATAATCCATATCCAAACTCTGAGCAATATCGTCAATTGGTCTAAGTGGACTATCTGGTTTTTCGTATCTTAAGAGCAAAATCTTGGCGTTTAATTTAGCAATCTTATTAATTGCTAATGATAGTGCAGATTTTCCTTTAGGATTTACTATAGATTTTGCATTTCTTAAATCATACTTATCTAGTATGAGCGTTGCATTAGTTTCTATGTACGTTATAGTAGCGTCAATATCTTTATGATTGTATCTCTTAGATCTTAGATAGGCTTCGACATGCTTAATTGACGAGTAGGATTTATTCAGTATTGGTAACGGTACTCCCATGATAACAGAAGATGTGTTCTTTGTAGTAGTCATGTTTTTACTAAAAAGCTCGCACTCAATTAGGAAATTTCTAAAGTATGTCTTATAAGATATGTGCGTTAAAATTTCTCTTATAGCAGTATCTGCTATTTCAGAAGCAGCATTTAACTCAGCCCTCTCCTTTTTTCTGCCTTTTTCTAATTGCATTTGATAGTCAACATTCTTTTCTATTTCATTTCGGTAATCAACAGTAAAGGTGGTAGAACTCTCACGGGTTGCAGACGATACTTGATTATCAATCCAACCTAATGCCATATAGTATTTTGGCGCAGAGAAGACCGGGTTAACTCTTCTTACATCTTTGAGTGTTTCAAATACATATACGCCATTGTTGATAATATTGATATAGTAACCCTTATAAGTCCTAATCATGCTAGTCCTCCCACGGCCCAAATGTCTCATGCTTCAGTGTCATTATGCAAACCTCTTCATAATTATATCTATGAACTTCAACAATCTGATACATTTCATAGAAACTCTTTTTCTCAAAGTATCTATTTGTAACTGGTTCCCAGATTGTATCACCATTTTCTGTTTCAATCAGAGCGTGGTCGATTCTCTTATGTAAATTAAAAGAATATACTGTACAGTGAATAAGTGTTCCTTCCATATTATCATTAATATGGTGCCAAGCAAGAATATAGCACTTACCCTTTCTAGTCGGATCTGCTTTTTCTGCCATACTATGCTCCCGAGTTCTCAAGTTTTAGTTGAACTCTATCTCCGTTTGCATTCTCTTTCTCAAGAACTCTATTACCGCAAAACGGACAGTATATCTTTTCGATCAATACTGGTGGGTTCTGCACGTTGATTGAAATTCTACCATGCACTCTGCAATACATTATAAAGCCTTTCGACATTACAACCTTCCTTATGTTATGCTGTCTTATCCACTTTTTGCACCTTGATACGATATTATCATACATGCATTTTAACCTGTAGATCACTATATTACCTCAAACTACAATCTTATAGAGTTCAGCACCGGGAATAGGTGCATAAATCTTCTTTTCCCTTTCAAGCCTATATAAGATTGACTGTATTTCATGTATGTCTGGTTTTGGCCTTACAGTCATTCTAACAATTGCTGATTGAATATCATTCGCATTGAATCCACTTTCGGGATGATCATGAAGATAAGATTCAATCCAATCCTTAAGAGTTAAATAGTATGTAGTCATAAAAGTACTCCTTTTTAGATAACCTTAAATAGATACGGTTTGAATTCCGTATCGTATATCCATTTTGCACCGTGTTGTTTTGCCCAAAGATTAAATAACGCAAAGACCTTACGCACATCTGCTGCGTATGTTGTATCGACATAAACTTCTAATGAATCATTACGGTAGTATATTGATACACCTGAGTAGGTTGGGTTATGTGTGGTATAAGCAACTTGATACTTCTGAGATGAGAATTCTTGATTTGCCTTCATTGCTTCGATAATCTGCTTGCTATCCATTAACTCTCTCCTTCCTTGCTATTCCATAGTGAATACAATTTTTGCTACAATATCAAATATATACTTGGCATTGTGGTGTTTAGCCCAGAGTACAGTAAGCTGCCACAAATAGTCGCCTCGCATAGCGTATACTGAATCTACAGCCATTATAAGTTGACAATTTGTTGTTCTGTCAGTAAGAACTAATCGTCCACCTGCATAGTATGAAGTTGTTATGTGATATTTCTTGGCTACAGCAATTCTGTTGCCTTTCATCATTTCATCTGCTATTTTCTTTTCTTCCATATCCATCAGCTCTCTCCTTTCTTGCTATTCCTGAATTTTATCATATCTGTGAAATCCTTTATCATTTTGTCTGCGTCATCAAAATTATGAACTCTGTCTTCTGCTTCTTCTTGTCTAATACCAAGCTCTCTTGCGAGTATTGCGATATAGTGCATTTGAGCGCCAGTATACGCAGCTGGAGATGGAGTATATGGTCCAATCTGAAGAATTTCTTGCCATTCAGCATCTTGAACGTGCTCATCTTTATCAAGTGCTGTATGAATCTGCTTTGCAATCCACTGTCCTTCAGTGATTGTGAAGGAAACAGTCCGATTTTTCTTGTACGATGTATGTGCTCTATTTCGCAGTCTGTTCAATTCATCTTCAGAAGCAGTATCATGGACTTTACTCGGCAGGTTAATAAACGATGACTGCAATAAATTATTATCTTTGAATATTCCGTTCCAATATAGAATATTAAGCATATGTATTGCTTTTTCCGCTTTCTTGCCGGTGAGAACTCTTATATCACTATTTCCAGCCATTAATCCACTCCTCCCAAAGCTGTCTTGTATCAGCTCTCATATATTTCTTGTCTTGATCCATAATTGATATTGCAAGTCCAATATATTCATTATGGACCCTTAATGTCTTGGCATAGGTGTCGCCTTCAATCCAAGCATCAACTTCTCGCTTGACATAAGAAGAAAGTTGCGCTCCCTTAACAGATCTGAAATGACTACCTGGAGTATTCATTCTACGATCAAGTCCTATGTGGCCAGCTTCATGTGATATTGCGGCAAGAGCAAAGTTAAGAGTTGTATCCTTTGCTACAGTAATTGATATAGCATAGCTATCAGTTTCTCTATGATAGATACACATACCTTCGAGTTCAGGTCCGAACTTGTAATGGAATTCTGGGATTGGTTTAAATATTCTGTTCAAATACGATTTTAATTGTTGCTCAGTTATCATTTTAAGAACTCCTTGTTGGGAATTGAATACTTAATTCCCTAAGAACAGATTCTTCGTGGTTCTCATTTAATATAGTACTTTCATAAGTATAAGCTGAGTTACAATTACCGCATAGAATATTTATATCATTAGTACTTCTAGTACCATCAATGATTGAGTGATAGAACATATCACCATGTAACTTGGTGCGCTCTTTATAGCCATCTCTATTTATATGGTTAATTTCAAGAACACGCAAGTCGGTATTACCACATTTTGTACATTTACCTCCAAGTTTGCTTACTGTAAAATTATGCAATGATGTTGAAGGACTATCTTCTTTTCTTCTACCAACTTCATACTCGTATAAGATGTTACAATTATGGCAAAGAACATTTATATCGCTAGTTTTTCTACGCCCTTTTAGTATATCTAAGTAGAACATTGTAGGATCAGTTTCTTTCTTTTCTACTCCGCCTCCTCCGTTTTTGTGGTTAATATTCAAAACGCACAAATCTTGTATATTACAGTTATCGCATTTTCCCCCAAGCAAGAGTATAGTATCTGTTTTTATCTTATGATAGTATTCAGCATGGTATTCTTTAATGCCATAATTAATATGGCTGTAAACAGCAAAATAGCTAACGTCATACATGCTTGCTATATCATAATATGATACACCTAATTCTTTTAGCTTTCTAAATTCAGCTTCCATATCTGATGTTATCTTGACATTAGCGTTCACAAATTTTGATACAACATCAGTAGATTTGCTAATTTCATTGTGGACAAGAATCTTTAAAACCTGATTAAGCTGCTTGTCTAATCCCTGTGAAGTTGAATAGGTATTCAATTGAGATTCTGTTATCATATTAATTATCCTTCAAACGACTCTATTGTTTTATTACTACTAAATTTTGGTACCCAAAAACTCCAAATTTTGATGTTTTTATGTGCTAAACTTTACTAGTAATAAAACAATCTCCATATTCGCTCCTATTCTAATATTGGTTGGTAGTGGACTGCAATTCAATTACTTTTACAATCCACTACCATACCTTTTACTTTATGACAACCGGAAGAAGTCTTTATTTGACCTCTTCAGATTTAGCGCTCGGGTAATATGGGCACCGGCCAACACAGTACCTGCACCGCCAATAATTGCGGCGAAGATGTCATAGAGCGTCAGTGACACAAACTTAATCTGATATGCTCCTGCAAAAACCGCCGCAGAGATAACGCCTGTCACGATACCCTGTACGAGTTGTTTTGCAGTCATGCCATCGGCACTCAGCCAGTTAATAAGAACACCAAGAACTGCACCTATGAATGCTGCTCCGAAAATCCAGAGTAATGAGAGATCCATTTTTGTTTACCTCCAAATAGTCTTCCGTTTATTATTCCGCTAGCCATACCTTTCTTTTTTACTGTAACATTCAGTATTATACCAGACTGACTGCCAGCTCTGTCAGCTACTAAGAATGTTACCTTTTTAGTACCTGCCTTTGTCGGTTTTCCTTTTATTACACCTCCTTGTGAAAGTAACAACCCTGGGTTAAGAGTACCAGAATATATCGACCATACATATGGTAATGTACCACCAGTAGCATTGAGTTGAGCAGAGTATGTTTTTCCAACTGTACCTGCAGGAACGGTCGTCGTCGTGACAGTAATAGCGTTTGATGGTGCGCTACCAATTTGTGCAAGATAAGCTTCAAGTGCAGGTATATCAAGTGGGTCCGATGCTTGATCAACCCAGCTATCACGCTCATCAATGATTACATACGCTTCATCAACATATTTGTCCCAGAATGCCCATGTTGCTTGCTGATATAGCCCCCAGGTTAAGATAACAGGACCTATTTCGTTGATGCTGACAATCTTTAGCCATTTCAGCATGTAAACTGCATGACCACCAGCATTTCCACCGTCGTTTGATACAACTGTCCAAGGTAATCCTTGATTAGTCTGGTTGACAGCAGATTGCGGAACTTGCATACCAAAGCAAACACCATTAAAGAGCATACAGCCAAGCATTACTTCGTTATGATTCGTCCAATCAATTGAAGCATATGCATGGATTTTGTAGATTTGACCACCAATTGGAAAACCTGTTTGACGCCAAATTTTCAATGACTGAAGCATGTTGAGACCGGTATCACCGCCACCAGTCTCTTTGAAGTATTCAGTACCCACATCGTTGTCTGTGATAGCAATCTGTTTTCGTTGCTCAAAGAATTCAAACCGATATTCTTGATGAGCATGCTGTGCAGTGACACAATCACCATATCTGTTATTAAGGAATATCTGAACGTCTGTAAGACCTGGATATGCTGTATCAAGGTCAAACGTTTGAGGGACAGTCGGCAGATTACCAGCTCTTAAGATCATTTTCATCTTAAGAGTTCTGCTATCCGTTGTAGGTGGTGTCTTACCAGGGATGAAATGTATGTGTCGGATTTCGTTTGTTACCATGCTGATTCTCCTTATATTTTCTCGAGTAGCTGCTTAAAGAAATCGAGTCGTTCTTCAAGCATTATCTTGTGATCTTTTTCGTCGGAAAGAATACTGGCAATACCGCTGTATGTATTCTTTAACTTAGGATAAGACTTCTTGAGATCTGCAAGTATTGATGAATACATAGTTATAGCTTGCTTCTCAGTCTCAAGCGCTGCAATGAGTCTACTCTGCATTAGAACGTATTTTCCTCTATCTTCTGCCATGATAAGCCTCCTCACTTAAAAATCAAATAATACTGCAAGTCCCGGATTGTACTTGTTGTCTTTATAATCGTACGGGTTATATTGAATGTTATAGGCACCTTTGCTTGTAATCCACTCAGCAAATTTCTCAGCAGATGGTCTGTCATCTTTCTTAAAGATAGCTTCTTGACTGTCAGAGGAATATTTAATACCACCAAATTCGGCTACCTTATTGGCTATTACAGTGGAATACGGCATTTCAGGTGCTGCGGGGTTTACCGTTGTATAAAGCCTACCGTAGATGATACGATCTGCAAGTTTCCAAGCGTAATCAATTGCGTCGTCGATTTCTGTTCTTTGCAGGTTATAAGATAGTACAAGATTTACTGCACGGGTTTCAGCAAGCTTTTGTGCTATATCACCGCGTACAGCACCCCATGCGGTTTCCTTTATTTTGCGAGTTAGGTCTGAATCAATCTTTGCCCTTGTTTTATCTGTTAACATTTCTATCGTCTCCTACTGCGTCAAAGTTTTATTATTCTTACTCGCTTCATAGAACGATATTGATTGTAGCCTTCCCTTCGGGTATCCCGGTGCGCGAATAACTTCCCAGGCAATACGGGTCTTCATATTACCTTTTGAGTCTTTTGTTGCGACACCGTATTCAGGCGCAATAGCGATACCTGCCTGATTGAGTGAAGGATATCGTATTCCTGTAAGTGTATCAATAGTTGGCGTTGGTTTTTGTTTACCAGCAAAGGCATACTTTTTCTTAACAACAGGAACAGGTTGGCTAACAGTGGTAGCAGGCTGAGATGAAGCTGCAATAGGTATTACCTGCGCTGTATTCTTATCGTGCAAACCCTGTGCAATTTCCCAAACGCCTCTCATATCACCAGGAGCACATACTGCTATTGCGGTGTTCACTTCATAATCTGTGAATTGCGCGTGAAGACTCGCTTGGAATTCCTTATCGACAGCTTCTGAGATATCAAGAATGCTGCCATTTGGCCCAACATCTTGCAGTGCCTTATCGACGATCGCATTACCAAATTGAATGCGAAGGTCTTGCAAGCCTACTCTTGTTGGTTTTGCTTTGCTTGGTAGCTCTGTCATTGAAGACGAACCCATTAGTGTTCCAAGTGAACTCGAGAATGCACTAAAGGAAAGTGCAGTAACTGCTCCTTGTGCAGCTACTAATGCTGCGGCTTTCACAGCTGCCAATGCTGATACATTATTTGTTGACATCTTAAAATCCTCCTAGGCAAAAGACCTACTAGTCTAGCCTGCTATTCCCATTTAAAATTTGGATCCTTTAGATACCTGTCAAAATTTCCTAATGAAACAAACCTAAATACCCTTGACGCAAGTTTTGTCATAGACTTTGCGTGTGATTCTGTTAGATCACCTGCACCACCACTATCAACATGCGCCAATTCATGAATAGTTGTATCAACTGTTTGAACGCCAGTATCAAGAACGCCAACTGAAATATAGATCTCATTTAAAGTTGGGTCATAATACCCAAGTGTTTGACCAGGAGTATTAGGATTAACAGGTATAATTGCTGCATAGATTGGTGTATTGCTACCATATAATACCTTTCTGCTTATCGCACGCGCAAGAAGTAAGTTAACGGCTTCTGCAGGAGTAAGCTGCTCATCTGGTATAACTTTCGTTGTTCTAAGATCTTTCAGCGCTCTGCTAACGACAAATTCATCAGTTGGAAGTAGGTCTTGAAGAGCATCTAGGTTATATCCAAGTGCTACACTGGTGTAACCTAGATGCTCAACCATTGCATTAAACTTTGAGTTCGTTTGAGCAACGGCGTTTTGGCCGCAAACATTCTTGAATGCACGTATCCAGATATCTTTATTATTTGCCATTATCTCTGAATAAGTAGGACTGCCATCAGGATATACAGGTCGCCCCAAATACCAATTATTAAGACTAACATGAGTGCTTTCATATGGTGCCATTTGACCCATCTCTTGGTGTGTTGTAGTCGATCTAATTAAGTCTTCTATCATAGATTGGTCTGTAACGCATGCCCAGGTACGACCAATATCGTAGTCAACATCTGATTCGCTTTTTGGACCATGCCTATCTGGCGATAAGTCAAAACCCCAAAGATTATACGAGTACTTTGAGCGAATTTTTTCGAGGTAAATATCCCTGCAGTAAAGGGTAGCAGGGAATTCTGCTGTCGCTTTATATATTGTATTAAATCTCGGAATAGGACTATTAAGCGATGACGGTGATTTCTGAAGAATAAGTGATTTAGGGATATTAACAGCAAAATATTTTGAATAGCTGTCACCATTATATCCAATTATATTGAATAGCGTACCGGTATTTGCATTTGATTCTTTCCATAACGCAGCAAGTGTCATTGCAGTATTGCCACCGCCAACTTCTTGCTCAAAGTAGCAGATCCATAGGTCTTTATCAGCAGTACGAACATGAACTCGATATCCAAGTCTAGTTAATACTAGTGCTGAGACTTTCATTCCTTCACCAAACTTACCACGGGCGTAACTCGGCTTGAGTTTTGCAGGGCCGAGCAGGAAGTCAGATATACTAATACCACGACCTTTATCAGCAATCCAAAGACCAGAAGCATCGTAACCAAATGTGTACTGCTCGGATTCGTCAAGAGCGTTTTGAACAATATCACGAATTGCTTCCCATTCTTTCCATTCTTGCCGCCAGGTTGCTGTTGGACCAATGATAAGCAGGTGCCAACCTTGTGGTTTATACTCAGATTCATATATGGCTTCATTTAGGTTAAGGTAAGGAGCATTTACGACCTCGGCTTGAGATAGCTTTCTAACAATAGGAACGTACTTATCGTGTCTGATAGGTGCAGATACTTGAGCTTCAACTTCAATAGGAGTAGCCCATCTTGCTGCGTGTTCTGCAGCAGCTGTTTCATCAGCAAGAGCTTTCATTGCATCTGCAACTTGCTCTGGTACAGGCTTAGCAGGTACAACAGGCTTACTAGGTTGAGCTGGCTTCGGTTTTGGCAGACCAGGTGTATACACCGGTAGTGCATCTATATTTTTCTTAGCTTGCTCAACACATGATGTCCAAGTATATGACTTCACTACGTCAATTACAGAAGCACCCTTGACAATCCACGCTTCATAGTCGTTATACGTTGGGTCGCTATTTCCTGGTCTGATTATATAACCATGATAATTTACACTCAACCCCATAGCCATTTTAGCACCTCATACTACTTCTTTGCAGCCTTTACTTTTGCAATACGGTCTTTGAATACCTTATTGATACTGGACTTGATTACCTGTTGGTAATCTTGCTTTACTGTTGACATATTTACACTCCGCTCTGTATTAACCCAAGTATTACCAGATATACTGAGTACATCTGAATTGCTTCTGATTCTCTCAGTACTCCGCCGAAGATTGGGTCAGTAACTTCAGCCTGATTTACACCTATTGCTGCTTCAAGCTTTTCCATTGCACCCCTTACTGTCAGTTCATTCACGGGTTTCGCAATTGTACTCCCAGCGGCGACTACAAGAATTGTGTAGTAGACACCTTTTACATCCGGCACGCATACCAGATCTACAGTAAATAAACCAGTTGCGGACATTGAACCAGCAGAATGCGTGAATTCATAAATCCTCAATAGATTATTTACTCTCGATATAAATGATGCTTTTGGCGCGCCGAGTAACAGATTCTTGTAGACCGTTGGCTTCGTCTTGTTGTATAATGCTTGTAACTGTGCTGGTGATAACATCTTAATTTCCTCCTTTTTACTTAACCTAATCTTGGGTTCGCCCAAGAATTATTCCTCTGATTCACCCTCATTGTTCTCTTCATTTTCCTCTGATATTTCTACTACTGCATCTATTGCGTCGTCAATCTCATCAAAAGCTGTTTGACGATCTTCTGCGAATTCTGTTGGTGTCAAACCTGCACGAGTAATTGATTCATAATCTTCAATAGCACCTTCAACATCAGCAATACCCTCAAACTTATCTTGGTCAAGTTCTTCAAGAGCTGACCTTAGTTTCTCAATGCTCTTTGCTTTACCAGCGGAGTCCATTAATCCGTGCAGTTTCTCTTGTAGTGTTGCCGTCTTTGGCTCTTCAGTTTTTTGTTCTTGCGTGATCTTGTTACCCGCTGCATGAACATTTTCTAATGCAAATATAATGGTAGTTAGAGTATCTATTGATGACTTAATTGGATTATCAGTAAGATCCACAGATAATTTTTCTGTTAGTACAGCCAACTTAGTATAATCAGCGTTACCGGAAACCTTTGCACGGTCTATAAAGTATTCTGTCCAGTCACCAACACGCATTGAATATGTACGTGCATCTGCTACAGTCATCATCTTTGTTGACTGAAGATAAGTTCTAAATCCAATAAGAGCAGCCATAGAAGGTATCATTGGGAACTTATACACTTTCTCAACGACTTCATACTCAGGTGCTGCTTGCGGTGCAACCCAATGTTGAATATAAGCTTGAGTAAGGTTTGTCCAGGATTTCTCATCTTGCAAACCAATAGGTGTCAGCTTGTAGATATGTCGCTTTGATATCTCACCAATATTACCATCTGCGACTTTGAAGGTATATAGATGTCCATTTGGCGGTGGGAACAGCATATCTTCTTTTCTAACCAGCTGAACAAGATTAAGCTTCTCTGCAAACCTGAATTGACAGATAAATGAGGAGTACACCATTGGCTTAAGCTTTTTGGAGCGAGTTCCATTAAGGTCATGTATAAGGCGTTTGTATACATGATGAACATCTACAATTGCTGCTTCAGTCACAAGTTTACCGTTCTCATCAGGTTCTTTACCACTGAGAACGTTCTTAATAACTTGTCCAACCTTAACAACACTTGCTGCGCGTCCGCGTAACTTAGGCATAGATAACTCCTATTAATCGTTCCAAAATGCAACCCAATCTTTTTGCCGGTTCTTTATGATACTTTCAACTTCAATAAGTATATCACTATAATTCATATTAAACAGATTTGCAACCATCATGTTATATCCATGTATGATTGGCTGTAGCCGCTTTGGTGGTATATATACTGCAGATGCGTCTGCACTGAATGCGCTTCTACCAGTTTGTTTAAGATATGGTACTAGTTGATCAATGTAAGATGATAGTATTGATGGCTTAACATCTTTTATTATTGGTACGCTAGCAATAGGTATTATTCCAAATACCTTTATTTCAGCTGCCCAAAGTGCTGCTATATCCATTACCTCAAATCTACCTGCAGATACTGTAGTAATAAACCCGCTAGTACCTAAATAGAATATTGGTTTTGGGTTCAAGTCCATTATTTGCCGTACTGGAAATACAAATGCACCAGTACCCCAAGTCTTAGAACCAGTGAGACTAAACGGTACGAAATCCTCAGACGGCTTTAAATATCCATCACGAAGTATCTTGCTGAACGCACTGGTAAAGTGATAAATATGGGTTGGCATAGGTGCAATAGCATAATTAACCATTCTATTTATCCTCTGGATACCTTCCCAGTATCCTATCTTTCTTCTTACCAGCCAATACAAGCTGAGTTTCTATGTCTTGCAGCTTCTTAGTGTAGTCATTTATCCTCAGTGTTAATCGCCTTAATCCACCGTACTTATTGCTTATTTCTGCCAACGAAGGCATTACAGTGAGTCCATATTCTTTCATATACCTCTTCTTCTGCTCTGTACAGAATTCAAGCGAATCACCAGCTGCTTTCTGCTGGCTTAATAACGTTGCAATCCACTGATCAAGCAAGTTGAGGTCATTATGGTCTGATTGATTTGTATATATTATTCTGCTCATTTCCTAAACGCTCCTGCAAAAACCTTCCAATCAAGGCTTTGCAATTGAGTTACCGTCATATTTACTTCATCAGCGCCGAATTTCTCACAGAGTTCTTCCTCATTCTCAGGATGGTTATTAGTCCGATAGAAGTTCCAGTGCAGACATTCATGCGCTATTGCCGCCTTAATGATAATCCTAGTAGATGACTTATCTGCATTCCATAATCTAGGAATTAAGATTCCATTAAGGAACATCGTGCTTGGTGGGCCAAAAGCAGCAGGAAGAACTTGGATACCTTCCATATGAATGTACTTGATTACAAGCCAATATGGAACTGCTCCGTACTTAGTTTCAAGCTCGTAGCAAGTTGAGTTGATGTACTCGAGCAAACCAAGCGCAAGGTGAACATCCCTATTTATTCTGCTGTTTGGAATAACAACATGAATCATCTGACTTTATTAACTCCACTCATCATCCGGTGTAACTCTTGCGATGACGAGTTCCAAATATTTTGCTACATATCCTTTATCAATCCTTGTCGCCATGGTATAACATCCCAGGCACATATTGACGTGATGATGAAGTCCTCTAACCTTATAATCTTTCCCACAGATTTCGCATGTTCCTGCTTCGGCAAGAGGTGTACCAACACCGAGACCAAACTTAATCCTTTCCTGAGCAAGTTTTCTACAATCCTCGCTGCAGTAGATTTGTTGTCCGGTTTTGCTTGTCTCAAACTGAGTCTTGCAGACAGGGCATTCCATCATTGACGATACTTTTGTGAAATATTCACGGTCGTACCAAGTCTTTCTGCATTTCGCTGAGCAGAATACTTGACTCTTTTTGACTGGCGTAAACCCTTTCTGACATTCTTTACATGTTGACATTAGATTATACTTCCTTTATTTAATATTCATGGAGTTGAGTTAACTTAACATCCATAATATTATTATAACACAAATCATGTTAATTGTAAATAGATCTTAGAAAATATATTTTCATAAGATTATTCTCCCTTTCTCATCGACCTTATGCTGCTTCATCAATTCCCTTATATAGTCCGTACATCGATATGGTATACCTCTGATTATTACGCGTCTTGATAGCATATCTTCATTGCCAATATGAATATCAATATAGCTATCATTATACCCAAGCAACGATAGGTATTCATTATTGCTATTCTCTTTCATTGCATTCAATGTCATTACTGCGTCGTGCCAAGCTTGCTTATAGATTGTTTCTACTTTGACCTTAATCTGAACAATCGCTCCGGTAGAGATTTCTCTTGAATACCTATCTGGCATATCGAGTAAATCTGGGAATGTATCAGTACTTGCATGTTGGTTTTCGGGTCTTCTACCAATTTCAATTGCCTGATTATACAACCTATCTTGCTGTTCAGATATTGATATTGAATTATCTCGATGGTCAAGAATATATCGAAGTACTCTTGCAGTAGAGTTCAGCTCACTAAGTACTTCTCCATACTTGAAGTTTGACGCCCAGCGGAAAGCGATCAATATAGGTGCTGTGCTCATTCTTTGGAATGTTTCTTTTTGATGTACTCTATTGGCGTACTTATAGTAGAGCGTCCATGGTAATCCATATTTGGTACAAACAAATTTAGCAAGCCCATATATGCTATATTCGCGGAACCCGCCGTTTACTAGAGAGTCAGCAAAGTCTTCAGGACAACCATGATAAACAGATATCATGCCTGTACCCAATACAATTTTCTGCAGATCAGCCTTTGTCCAGCAGTAATTGCAGGCTTCGTTCCACTTATTTATGACTTGCTGTTCGTTTAACATCTTTATCTAACCCCAATGCTTTCGGCATAGTTGTCATCAAATAATAGACAATTGTTAGTTCACCGGCAGGGTTAACCCAGTCGACTATCGTTGCCATCGAAGACTGAAGTGCTTCAAATGTTTGCTGGTGGACTACTTGTACCATTATTAGCTCCATTTAGCTGTTTCTTCTTCTTTTTCTTTTCATCATCACTCGGGAATAGCAAGGTCATTGCACCTGCTGTGCCGCCAACTGCTAATCCAATATTGGCAAAATTGATGATAGGATTGGGTGTTATTGGGAATATTGGATTTGGTGGACCAAGCGGTATAGGTAGTGCTTCAAGTGCGCCATCAGTGTGGAATGACACCACTTGACTAACAACTGTTAAGCCATCAGTGTTTACTGCAAACGCTTCAAAGAAGTAAGTTGTATCTGGTTGTAATGTAAGAATATTGACAGAGAAATCAAGTCCTGTATGGCCACCGGTGAATACCGTAACAGAGTTAAGAAGGTTATTTGCATCTGTACCCCAAGTAAAACCAAGAGTACACGCTTCTCCGCCGTCGTCAATAAGAACACACTCTAATGTCGCATTATAGCGTCCAATACTCAAGACAGTTGGTAATCCAAGAATTGGTATAGCACCTGGTGTCGTAAACGAGAGTATATTACCTAATGCAACACCTGGAGCAGAATTATCTGCTATCGCATGGAAATAATAGACTGTATCAGGAGTTAACCCGGTAGCATCATCTGAGAATGTTTGGCTTGTCGAAACGCTAGGTATGCCATTTGTAACTCCCCCAATGTTTAGCAGGGTTGGGTCAGTTCCATACACAAATTGGCAAAAACACGCTTCTCCACCATCATCATTTAGTGTTCCATTAAGTGTTGCTTGTGTACCAATGATTGCGGTAGCAGCATCTGTTTCGACAGTAGGAGCAACAACCACAGGTGGCGGTGATGCTTCAGTATAGTCGATTGTTATAGTTGGCGCAGGTAGCATATTAACCAATTCTTGTGCAGGATCACCATAATTAACATATGCGGGTGCCTGGAAGTTAATATCAGTACTTAATCTCGCTCCCAGCATTAGTGCATCTGGTGATAATGCTATCTGAGATTGTATATCAGCTATTCCATCAGCATTCAATGTTGCATCAATATCACCACTACATAGTGTATCAGCAAGTGAATAGAATGCTACGTTAGATGCCATAAGTAGACCATAATCACTAGCTCTAAATGTAGTAAGGCATCCAATAGCGCTGACGAAATTCAGAAACCAACCGGTCTCATTGAAACCAGCTACAATACTCAATCCTTCACCACCAGTGCCAGGATTAAATCCGTGCAAGTTAACCACTACAGAAGTGATAGTTGCATCTGCTGGTATTTTATCTGCCGATTGATCAAACGAATAGTGCATCCTTATTACCTTATATAAGTAAGGTGGAGGTCCACCAGAAGGATTTAGATACTGAGTTTGCCCTAGCTGGAAGGAACCCAAGTTACTTATACCAACAGCAGCAGTACGAGCTGTTTCGTAATCAGCATCTCTTCCGAAGAAGCCAATAAGATATAGTGTGTTATATACTTTCTGTGTCATCTACTTCACCTTACCATTCGGTACTTCCATTCTTCCAACCATACCGGACATCACCATCAGTAACATCATCGTCATTGATAATTCAATTGTTGATGTCCAGTCAATTCCTTCTGTTCCAGATCCAAGATATATAAGACTTCCAACTGGAACACCATATCCATATGTGTTGTTCTTAACAGTCGTTGCACTAGGTGTCGATTGCGGATTGGTAGTTCCTGTCGGCATAGTACAAACAGCTGGCAACATCTGATTAATAACAATTGGACTCGTAATCACATTCTTGTTTACATACATGCTGCTATCAAATTTCTGATTGTTCATTACGCCTTGCATTATCATTACAAACACACCAGTACTCAATGGTGTAGAAAAGCTTGTCCCGGATTTTGCAATCGTAGCATTATCATCAGTCGAGCTCGCGATTATAATATTCTCTCCAAGGAATACTGCATCAGGTTTAGTCAATCCACTGAGTGTTGGTCCTTGTGAACTGAAATTACTTATCGCAAAGGGTGAAGCTGATATTGACCCAATTGCAACGACATTCTGTTCACAAGCTGGTACCATTATTGCACCAGCAGCTGTACCACTATTTCCAGCGGCCGCTACGATAACAACACCCATAGCAATCAACGATCTACATGCAGCGCGTAATGGGTTTTCAGGGTCGTTATCATCTGCACTACCTAAACTCATATTGACGATGTTTGGTGCAATACCCGGATTGGTAGTGTATAGATCAACACATCTTTGGATAGCTAATATTACATATTCTGTTGTTCCGTAGCCAGAATCATCAAGTACCTTTAGATTAAGAATCTGTGCATTAGGCACAACGGCATGAATTATAGATGCAACACCAGTTCCGTGATCATATCCATCACCATCTGGTCCATCAGAAAAGTTTTCTGAGTAGACAACTGAATCACCAACGAGAGTATGTGTAGTTCTAATACCGGTATCAATAACTCCAACTACATATCCATCTCCGAGTAGCGGCGGTGTCACAGAAAACTTAAATTGATTAAGACCAAGCAGATCAAGTAAATCATTTGAAGTATAATCTGCCGCGCCAATGATATCAACTGGTGTGGTAACTTGGGCAGTTTTCACTTGGCTGACATTTTTTACGATAAGTCCCTTACCTGAAAGAGCTTTAATCATATCGTCGGTTAACTCTGCAAAGGCAATATTAATTATTGGCGCAGTTTTGACATTTGTCGCTCCAATAGAGCTTAGTTCCTTTACGATATCATTTATGTTAACGCCTGATATTGAATATCTCATTATAGTGTCTCCTATGCAAGCATATTTATCGGGAATAGCGCAGGTTGGTCAGCTCTGCGGCCAAGATTTAGTGTTCTTAAAGCCGCGAGGTGAAGATTCTCATTTATTGAATACGAAAGGCTACGCTCATACGTGCTGAGTGAGCTTGATTTCCAGTCTGCCCATCTTTGCATGTTGCCAATTGCATCAACAGAAACGTAACCATCTTTGGTATATGGAAGCGCTTTTCTCAATGGGTTACCAAAATTAACTGCGTCTTCAATACCCTTGTAGCTTGATAAACTTATGAAATACTTCCACTCGATATACTTTGTACCAGCAACTGGTCCTCTTACTGGTAGCATTGCCTTTTCTTTTAGCGTCTTATTAACTTCCTCGATTACCCCATTTATTCTATCAATATGGCCGTTCGCCCACCAAATAAAGCTCTGGATGTTTTCTTCCTTCTTAACGCCAGTTGTCCAAACAGGAGCATTCTTGAACTTCATATAAAGATTCTCTTGTATCTTGTTCAAGTCGCGTTCTGTTAGCTTGTCGTTTGATAACATTGCTCTAAATTCTGATACTAACATCTTTATTTACTCCAGTCCGGAATCTGTTTTCTCAAATCCCCGACAGTAAACTTACTATAGATATTCGCCGTTGTTGCAATGTTGACATGACCCAAATGTTGCTGTACGATATGCATCGGTGCTCCTGCAATTAGCATTTGAATAGCACGCGAATGCCTTAGCATATGAGGATGAAGGTGCTTTCCAATTCTTAACCCAATTTTCTTAAATATTTCCCAGGCAGTATAGTAAGTCATTTCACCAAATATTCTATCTGAGGTAATATTTCGTGATTCAATCCAGCGACTTAGTTCATTAAGAGCTTTATCAGAGATATTAACTGTATCAACTTTACCACCCTTTCTTGTAACAGTAATTGTCTTATTGGTATAGTTTATGTCTGATAAATTGAGATTAATCAATTCACTTATTCTTACTCCACTATCAAAGAGTACAATAAGCATTGTCTTTTCAAGTTGGCTAACGCACTTTTCAAGAGCATCAGAAAATTCCTTAACAGTAAGGTATTGTGGATCAGATTGTCTTACCTTCGGAGTTTCAAGTTCAAGTACTATACCCCTGAACTTAAACCACTTCATCATGGCATGAGCAATAATCGCAATAGTAGCAGCAGACAGTCTTGTTAGAGAATCAATATATTTCTGTGCATCTGCTTGAGTTGGCTCAGGATTATCAATCGTCTCGAGCCATATTGATAAATCGTCAATGTAGAGCTTTCTTGTACCTTGAGCTACTTTCCTCTTTACAAGATATTCATCAAAATCAACTAATCTGCTGTCCACTACCATTCATTTCCTGCTAATATCCTCTTATATAGAGTTTCATAGCGTGCTGCACATACCTTTTGACTATAATTCTTCTCAACAAAAACTCGAAGTACTGCTGGTTCGAAAGTACCAACTCTTTTTGTCATCTTGCACATATCGTCTTCATTATCTGCAATAAAAGCTTGTTCTCCGATTACCTCTTTTATCGCGCCATCATTCAGTGCAATAACAGGAGTACCACAAGCCATTGCTTCAATTGCAACGAGACCAAATGGTTCACCCATCTTGCTTGGGAATAGCAAGCATTTGGCATTCTGAGTAAATTTAACCTTTTCATCCTGGCTTGCATCAAGGTGCATTATAATCTGTTTGCCATCACAAGAATCAATTATTTGCTTAAGATATGCTTGATCTTGAACAAAGCTGCCGCCAAATATGTCAAGTTTAAGACCTGTTTTCTTTGCGACATTTATTGCAACATGAGGTTGCTTGAATGTATCAAGGCGGCCTACGAAGATAAGGTTTTCGCCTTTCTTCTCTTGGAACTTGTATTTGTCCATATCAATACCATTGTAGGCATATTCTGAATCAAGCCCTGCAGCCATATATTCTTGCTGCATGCATTTGCTTATTGCAACGAAATTCAATTTGAATGGCGGCTTTGATTTGACCCAATACTCTGGATTAAGATGGCCATGATGAGTATGGCAAACTTTTATCTTAGGGTTATTCATTTTGAGCTTATACTCAATACCAAACCAATTATGACCGTGTACTATATCGAGGTCTGAGATTTTATCCTTGTACACCTCAAACATTGCATTCTCTGAACCAAGCCAATCAGTATTGACTGTGCTAAGAGATTTCCCAGTAGTAACAACCTCACCATGTGGTGTTGCTTGGCTACCATCAGGACCAAATATTCTTACCAAGTGACCAGAGGCATCAAGGCCCATCGCAAGATCCCATACCACGCGTTCGAGACCGGAGTAACCAGTAGGTGGTACATTAAAGAATTGCGTCGAAATGAGTCCGATTCTGAGTTTATCTTTGACTTCGACATGGTTATGCTCCTCATTAACCTTAATTATTGGATCAACTATCTTATCGAGCACTGCAGGTGGTGAATCTTTATCTAAGTTTATTACTGCACCAATCCAAGACCAATGCTGTTGTTCTGCAGAAAAGTCCTCAATTATTTCTTCTGTGGTAAAAGTATGGCCATACGAAGCCAGTAATTTAGCTAATGAATCTTTAGTAAAGAAGGTCTTATGGTGGGTAGAAGTAAGAGGGTTTAAGTTTGCTGACCAGTTTGCTTCCCATGGTACAGTAATGACTATTTTGTGCTTGGCAATGCGATAAGCCTCGTTTAATAAGTCATTAGGATTACTAAAGTGCTCTAAAATATCACCTAAAACGACTGTATCATAGCTTTTGTCTGGTACAGGATTATGCTCTGCCTTAGCTACTATGCTTGGAAGATAATCTGAGCGTTCATCTAGTGTTGTTACCTGCCACCCGCTTGGCCAGAAATTTAGAGGGCCAATACCTAAATCTATGATAGATTCAGTACTATTAGTCTGATTTATAATCCACTGATATCTTATACTACTATATAAGGCAAGTATGCTAATTCCGGAAGTTGTTACTACACATTGTTTATTTATATCATGTAGTGCATGTGTTGTGTCAATTCTTGAACCCTCGATATAGATTGAATGATCAGGATACATATCTTTAATTTCTTGCTTGATTACATTACTTCTTGATACACCGGCAGGGTATACTGCAAGATTAGTAAATCCTGCTGCAGCAAGTGCCATAACAAGTGATTCTTCATCATAGATTGATTTATGACCACCAATTAGCATATGGATGAAAGCAGCCGAGTTATCCATTTTCTTGATGTCTTCATTATCAAGTTGCTTTATTGTGCCATCAAGATATTTCTTTGCAAGAATCTTTGCATCAGGTACGGCAATTCTAATAACTCCGTTCACTTTCATAACACGATAACATTCTTTTAAGAATGCCAAACCTTCTTCTCGTGTTAGATGCTCAAGAAAATGAGATGCTGCAATAAGGCTAACACTATCATTATGATAAGGGATACCTTTTGATGCATCGAATTGATTAAATTCAAAACCGTTTGCCTTAGCGAAATCAGACATTGGCAGAATATCGCAGTTTATCCAGCCTTTTGCCATTACTGTGAATGAACCGATATTGAGCTTAATATCATTAATGCTGGTTGATTGGCTAATAGGTTTTGTTCCAACCGTTGTCATATCAGTTATTGCACCGATATATGGAGTAACTCTGATATCAGTAAATCCTGCCTCTGCGAATAGCTTAGTAGCAAGATTTGGACTGAAGGCTGCTTTATGAGCGTTCCATCCACCTTCGTCTTGACCACCAAATAGCATGCAGCTTTCTTCTATACCAATATCACCCTTTGCGACAATCTTTCTGCATTGCTCAAGAGTATTTGGCCCAACCATGTAAACATGCCCGCCCGGTTTAAGTACTCTGAAGCACTCAGAGATAAAAAACGGAGTCTTACGCCAAGTCATATGTTCAATTACGAATACACCGTAAACGCCATCATATGCGTTATCATTTATTGGCCACGGTTTTTCAAGATCTGCAGCAATATCGACAATATTTGGGATAGCACGGTAATCCATTGTTTTCCAATTTTCGTTATGCATTAAAGGAATATCACCACAGCCAACTTCGAGTACCTTATCAGTAACATCGAAGGGCAATTCAAAACTACCTACAATTCTTCCTTCTACTTGATAACTCATGGTAATCTTTGTACCCTTGGTTTTCATAGGATTATCTTCACCTTTTCTTAATATCAACAATACAGTAACATTAGGGTTATTCTGTGAGAATGCCAGTTCTTCACTTATTTCTGATCCTGTTCTATAACCTTCTATATTATCTGAGCAGAAAAATACCTTTCTCTCTACGATAAAGTTCTGTATTATCTTTTTAGTAAGATCTTCTTTGCTGTATACATTCCATTCGCTAATTGAAGCTTCCATACGGCCAACTGGAACTGTTATATAAGCTTTACCACCTGGCTTTAGAGCTCTCCATATGTTCATCATGGTAATGGCATCTCCGTTATAGTAGAACGGATTACCGTAACAGGTTAGACCAGTATGCTCAATAGTGGAGAGGGCAATTATTACATCAACGGAAGATTGAATATTTAAGGAGTTGAAATCTGCCTTAACATACTTGAAATTAAGAGGAAGATTACCAAACTTTCTTTTTTCCTCAATGTAATCTCTAGTATCAACACCTATAACGTTAAATCCTATCATTGATAATATATTTGCAACAGGCTCCTCATTACTACCTATCTCAAGGACCGACTTATCCTTACTTTCATCAAAGAACCTTGAGAAGTAATCAACATCAGCATCATAATCGAAATCTAGGTAAAGAGACTTAATCTTCTCTATGAGCTCTGCATTACCCATTTAAGATCTCCTTATATGTGCTGATATACTTGTCTTCAATCTTATCCCAGGAATACTTCTTTGCTGTTTCTCGAGCGGCAATACCCATCTCTTTTGCCTTTTCCGGATTATCCATAAAGAACCTAACCTTATCAACAATTGCAGATACATCCCTTGCTGGCACTACAAAGCCATCAACACCATCAGTTATTACATCGGCTCCACCAGCACCTCTTGAAGCTATTACTGGTTTGCCGTACGCCATTGCTTCTAAGATTTCAATACCAAACCCCTCTGTAACACTTGGCTGAACATATGCTGTGATCTGATTATAGAATTGACTAACATGATCAACCCAACCAAGTAGGCTCGTTTCAGGATATGCATTTGGATTAGCTTGCAATACTGGTAATAGTACATTATGGCAGTTTCCACCAAGTAAAAGCTCACCTTGATGGCATTGTTTCCATGCTTCGAACAAATAGATTAATCCCTTATCAGGTCCAAAAGCACCAAGATAACCTAATGTAAAGTGATCAGGGAATATTCCAAACTCTTCTGGAATCTCTGTTCCATGAGAAATGATTCTAACATCCTTTCTGCTTGGAATATTCTTATCAATCCACTCTTTTGAAGTGCTTGACGGCGTAAATATACAATCTGCATCATCTGCATGCTTCAACAGCAGTTTATGCAGGTATTCATTTGTATTGTGCTTGAAGGGGTAAGAACCCTTACCGTAATACAATTCATGCTCATCAATGCTGACTTGCAGATCGTGAGCAACAATGTTTACGGTGTAGTGATGAGTTCTTACCCTATCAAGTATGGCAATTGCTGGAGAGCAACTCAAGTGTACTATGTCAAACATTCCACCTGGAGCAACCTGTGCTGCAAAGTAGTCATAAAGGAATGGATTAAACTCATAAAGGTCAGCACCCGTTATTGTATTTCTTTGAATGACAAATACATCGTCAACAACTTTCTTAAGAGCGTTCACTTCATGCATACAGACCAAACCTGCCCCGTTATTCGGGTCAAGTGTGTCAAATGTTACATAGAGTGCTCTTCTCATTTTACACGTCCAAAGTCGTTACTGTTCCATCAGGTTTAACGTTTAACTGACCAATATGATCAAGTTTCACATCTGACATTATCCAAGAATCAAAACCAACTTTCTTGGCATTAAGGCAGAAGTTGAAATCTTCGGAGGGGGATGGTGTAGTCCATGGGTGCCACGGTTTTGGCATTTTCTCATATACTTCTCGTTTAACTAAGCAGAATCCCATACCGATTACGTCAACTGTAAAGAGATTCCCGGTATATGATGAGACTGGAGTAAAACCTATCTTATCTGCCGGATACTGAGGGTTTACTTTATGAATATCAATCCAAGCTGCCCAATTGAACCCCTCAGCTTGCTTTGCCCGGTATAAGCCAGATACGATTGGCATATTGGTGTCGTACAACATCTTTAATGCAATGTTTGGATCTTTTGGTGTATTAGAAACATTATCTGAATCAACAAAGAGTATGTGTGTAACAAGCGTATCTTGAAGTGCTAATTCTACTAGTTGATCTCTTGCAAGATTTTGAGGAATTCCCCTTATCAACTTATGTATCTTTTCACACCATGTTAGTCCTGTATAGAAAAGAGGAGCCATCATTTCGACAGACCATTTCATTGATACTGTTTCCATATGCGGAACACAGATTGCAATACGAGGTAGTCTCTGCCCTACAGGGGAATTCCAGACCATAGTATTTCTCCTTGGCGTGTGTTTTTTACCTGTTCAATTATATTATAACAGATTATGACGAAAATGTAAACATATTTTTTCATATGCGTTCCTTATTCTATTTTAGTAGTGTTGAGAATAAAAACCTAGTGGTATGCCAGCTATTGGACCACCACCTCCGCCCCCTGGCGTGTAAGTGACAAATACAGATGGGAAAATATACCCCAAAGATGCTTGTTGAAGAAATGTTGCTGTTCCAGGATATGAAATGTAAGATGCTACTGCCGCATAGAAGTAATGGCTACCACCAGAATTATAGTATACGTATCCATTATTGCTCCAGCCACTATCACCCCAAAAGCAAAGATAATAGCTAATCGCAGATAATGATGGTGAATTTGTTTCTAGATACCATTGTGCTGCTGAAGGATTATCTGTAGTTGTAGGTGAGTTTGCTACTTCTACCCCTCCGGATGTATAAAGAGCAAGAGCCATACCATTGCTAGATCCACTAGCATAAAGACTCATACTTGTACCTGTACCAGCAGCTCCAGTATATAAATAACTTGCAACCAAGTGGTTGCTATCTGCCAAATTGTTAGATGAACTGCTACCTGCTGTTGTATATCCGAACGTGTCACCAGCAGGTGCTAACACAATTGGATATACAGGATTTGTAAAAACTGGTAAAGTCTCCACTAAGGTATTGCCAGAGAATGACCAAGCTGTGTAACCAGTTTGAGGAATAGGAGAGTTATCTGTTGCAACTCTTGCGTATAGCATACCTATTAGACCAGTTGTCAATCCTCTTGTTGCATCTGTATCAGGAACAATCCCGCCTTTTGAAGTATGATAGAAAGCAATAGCATTGACAACATAAATTGGTCTATGAGCGACATTATGGCCAAGATTATCAGTAACATCTGTATCGGTAACAGTTGCTACTGTATTACCATTCTTAAGAACCTGCCCTACAGTCCATTCCTTAGTAAATGATGGCTGCAGATATGCTACGACATTTGTTAACGTCATCATGTAGGTAAGAGTTTTACCAACAGACTTCAACAGCGTTGTAGTGTGCTCAAGTCCACCCCACTCGTTGAAACCAGGTCTTAGACCAACAGGAGCGTGTGTCAATTGTATACTTGCATTTGAAGCAGTAATTTGCGTTCCGTCAGTAACGCTCGTAGAAAAGAGTGCATTTGGGCCAACCATCTGAATTGATATACCGCACTCATCCCATCTTGGTATAGATATTATTGGTGTATGAGAGGTTACCACAGATGGATTGCCAATATGTATTGTCTCTGTGAATGTACTTGGGTCAGGCGCACCTTTCAGATTACTTATCCGTTCAAGCTGAGTTTGAGCACCAAGTACTACATCGTAGTTATTCGGTGCGGTCTGAATAATCTGCGGATTAAGCCTTAATTTGCCATTCCACGGAGACATCGAGTACGTCATTTATGCCTCAATAAAGGGAGCCAAGACTGCTAAAATATTACTTTCTATTTCAAACGTCTTGTCCATATTGTGCTTGCACTTGTCACAGACAGCAGTGATTTTGCTTGGGAAGTGTATTTTTTCCTTATCTTCAAAATGAAATTCAACTTCTGTCTGCATTAGTTCATCGATGCGGTCATTCCTTTCTTGCATCTTTTCAGGATTGTTTTGGATAACTTGACCCTGCTCTGTTGTCTTAGGTATATAGTCTTTAAGTATTTCCTTGCGCTCTTTTTCAATAGGTTTTGTTGCCTTTGTCAACTTCACGGTCAACTTGGCTATTTGAATACTGGTACTGATAGGTAATTTCATCTCGCCAAGTTTCTGTTGTATAATCTGCCCGGCATAATAGATTTGCTCGTACGTTAATTCCATACTTTACTTCCTTTTAATATGCGTATACAACGACTGCTACCAACGCAGTAAATACTATAATATTGCCTACAGGTATTGTTATAGGAGCATTTGCTGCTACAGATGTAACGCCTGTTGCAATAGCATTTCCTACAGCATCATAGATGCTTATTGTAAAGGCACCTGCTAGTTGAATATCACCCCAACAGACATTATAGTACCAACCTCCAACAGGACTAGCTGTGCCACCAAACATTCCTACTGGATATGATGCATTAGACAAGATTTGTATAGTAAAGTTTCCAACACCGCCAGTTGTAGTGAGCGTACTACCGTTAGTGATTGTTTGTGGACTACCCGATACCGTAGTTGTTCCAGACGTAGCAGTAGCAGTCATGTTATATGGTAATACTATAGTAAATGTACCTGATGATGTTGTAGTAATAGTTTGTGCTGAGCCATTTCCAAGTAAGTTTAAGGTTGGTCCTCCGCTTAAAGTACCAGAACCATTAGTTATAGTACCAGGATTACTAAATGGATTGCTAATTTTACCTTGAGGATTAAAGCCACTGTTATTGTAGATCTTGTCATGTACACCATAAATATTATAGATATTCTGACCAGGTCCATTAGAATTACCGTTTACGTCATTGTCATGGATATAGTTGTAATCAGAACCTGAATACTCAAGAATTCCATACAATTGTGTCTTACTACCGGCAGAACGAGTATCAGTACATGTGTTTCCGTAGATATTAGTATATGAACTGCCGGACATACTAATACCTGCTCTATTACCATTATAGCAGTTGTTATTGCAGACCGTATTGTGAAGACTCTGACCAGTATAGTTAACGAGCATTATATTATCATAATACCCAACACCATCTGCTCCTGCGTTTGTCAACGTATTGCCTTCTATCAAACAATACTGAGCGTTGTCAATTAGACATGGTCTTGCACAATTATCAACGGTATTACCTATGAATTTACAATACGTCGCAGTAGACATTTCAATACCCATACCTGCATATGAGAATGTTCCGTTACCATAAATATGGTTGTTCGATACAATGCAGTGTGAAGAACCATTTTCTAGTCCTAGTAACGGATAGCCCCAAGTCTGGGCAGCTACTATTGTGTTGTTGTCTATAGTTAAGTGTACTCCACCGTAGCTTAGAATACCCTGCGCCATTGCATTCAACACATGGTTGTTTGTAATGATTGTTCTATTACTACCGTATGATGCTTCGATACTAGCTACTGCACCATCTGCGGCGTCATTATAAGATGTATTATTATCAATCAAACAGTCATTCGATTGATAACACGAATGCCCTGCATGAATATTATTCTTAGACCAGCAATTAGTAACCGATGTTCTATGAGCATTATTCATGGGTACGGCAATCCAGTTACTAATGAAGTAGCAGTTTCTAACCTGCGTATCATTTACCATATAGAGTGATATTCCTTGGCATGCTGGACTAGCCCAGTGAGTAGCATCAAGGTGTGGTGCAACTGAATCGCTTGCGATTGCAGCGATGCAGTAGAAGAAATTGCCGTTGTAAGTATAGCTTGAAAACGTGATATTTGCATCACCAAAACCACCAGATTTTACTAATGTACCAGAACCTGTAGGAAAAGCGGCAAATGCTACACTACTAGCAACCAATGTGGTTGCACCGGCAATAGTCCCTGCAACGGTAAATGTTGCTCCATTGTTCGTGTATGTTGCTCCAGTAGTAGCGTTAGCAGAAGTTACTATAAAGGTAAAAGTACCATCTAAGATACTGTTTCCAATTACATAACTGTGTCCACTAACCCACTGTAACTCAGGTAGAGTACAGTCACCAGTGAAGTTGATGTTATCAAATGTAATATTGGTATCACCACCACCAGCGTTGTCTAGTTGAATAGTAGCGAAATTGCCACTAATACCAGAAGTTGGCTGCCAAACTGTTCCTTTACCAGCTCCCCTAAGCGTACAGCCACTCATATCATGGGTGAATGAGGCTGAATCAATGCTGGTATTAAAATTGTAGTGTCCTTGTGGGAAGTAGTAACTCAGATAACCTAAATTCAAAGCTGTCAAAATGGTTGCATCAGCATTAGTACTACCACATACAACATCTGCTTGTGCCTGATCTAACGCAGAACTATCAGAAGCTGCTACAGTATAAGCGGCTGTTCTGCCTACTGGAGCACTAATAGATGTTGCAGATAAATTACCAAGTCTAAGATTCTTTAATGTACCGCCAGTTAGATTCTCAAGACTAAGTGTATTTGCATCATACTCATAGAGTTCCAAGTGAGTAGTATGCAGTGCGGTAGCATATTGAGAACTAGCTCCATTGATATTTCGTTCTGGACTCATGTCCACACCTCGATTTCGGCTACTTTACTAGAAGCGGTCGAAGAAAAATATATTGTAATAGATGTTAGGTATAGATTATCTTCATATTTTTCATTGTTTGCAGCAATAGTTTCATATGGATCAGTTGGTGTTGCAACTTTACCAGTCACATAGGCAAAATAGAATCCTGAGAAATCCCTTAAGTGAATTCTATACTTTTTTGTACCAGTAGGTAATAATTGACTATACTCTGTATTTGCTGTTGTCATAGTGACTGCATACAGTGTTGGAGTAGTTGCAATGGCTTGTGCTGGATATGATGTTGAAGCAAACTGAATAAATAAGCCTGATGCGACAGTAACAGAGCCGCTAGATTGCGTTTGAATTATTAAACCAACACCGCTTGTAATACTAACGCCGGCAATCACATATATACCTGATAGTTGAGCAGCATATCCGCTCATTTGAACATACAGTGCTTGGCCACTTATCATTTGTGAAGTAAGGCCTGATACATAGACTGGCTGACCAGATATGTTTGCAGTAACTGTTCCAAATATCACTGCACCAGAAGTAAATGTTACAGATGCACCTGATTGTATCTGAACAAACGCTCCTGAAGCGACGTTAACAGACTGTCCGGAACTTGTTACAATCAATCTTCCGTTAATATCTTGCATTATGATGGTAGCTCCACCAGATGCTAAGATAGGTAAAACAGGAGTATAACCACCGCCAACACCAAGAGACGGCCAGTAACCACCAGACTGTGTAACCATACTACCAGAAAGTAAGTTAACCATTAAGAAACCGTTTGCATCAGTTTGCAATACCGTAGCTTGACCAGAACCAATAACAGTAACAACTGGGTTGAAAACACCGCCGACTTTCATTGATACCCAACTTCCAGACTGAGTTACAATCAAGCCACTTATTTGCTGGACGTTTACTCCAGACATCTGTATATTTATTCCAGAGCCAACTGAAATCATGTTAGTTGATGCCCAAGCTAATGATGCTGTTACACCAACTCCTGAAGCAATATTAACATAGCCACCAGATAGCAAAGCTACTGTTCCAGAAATAAAGACAGCGTTACCAGAAATAGACGATATTACACGAACCCCGGAAGATACATACAAAGGAGAGGAAGCAGTATTGGCAACATATACACCTGAAATATAGGAAGGATTAAGAATTACTCCAATACCAGAACCAACATTAACATATGAACCAGATAGCAAACTTACAGTACCAGAAACGAATACTGCTTGTCCGGATATCCCTATAGGTTGTCCTGATATTATAACGTTCTGGCCGGAAATGTTACCTACACTGACAAAACTGCCAGAAAGAATAGCTACTGTTCCACTAATGAACACTGCATTACCTGAAATAGAAGTCATCACTCCAAGTCCACTTGAGTCTGTCTTATCAATATCAACAAGTAGAGTTCCGTCTGTATCAAGGTTAGCGTAAGCTAATTGCCCGGAAGCAATTACCGGATTAACACCTGAGAATAGAGCGCGATTTATGCCGCCAATTGTGTAGCCAATTCCAGATACTACTCCAATAAATAAACCAGAGAGATTTGCTGGGTTTTCGATTACTCCAATACCTGAACCTATATTGACATACTGCCCAGATGCAATATACATAGGAGAGGAAGTTGTATTAAGAATATATTGCCCAGACATTGTTCCAGCAGCGAATGCAGCAAGAACACCAATACCACTTCCTACATTGACGTTAATTCCAGACTGAATAAGTACTCCGACACCTGAGCCTACATTAACGTATGCGCCAGACAAGATACTAACAGTACCTGAGATAAATACTGCCTGGCCTGATATGTTCGCAGTGGTAATAACTCCGATTCCACTCCCGATATTCACGTTTATCCCAGATTGAACTAGAACTCCAATACCGCTTCCTATATTAACGTACCCACCTGATAGCAGTGCTACGGTACCAGAGATAAAGACCGCCTGACCAGATATAGAACTTGAAGCAACACCAGTATTAACATATATGCCTGAAGCTATGATAACACCAATTCCAGAGCCAATATTAACGTATGCTCCTGACTTAATATCAACTACACCAGATACGAATACTGCTTGTCCTGAGATATTTGCGGTAGTAATAACTCCAATTCCAGAGCCAATATTGATGTATGTACCTGACTGTATTGATACAGGAGCACCTGATTGGATTACTGTATTGACACCAGATGCTACTATTACTCCCTGGCCAGACATAACAATATAGACACCAGATGATACACCAACGCTATTCATAACATTAGTATCAACTCTACTGCCAGATTGTGTAGCAACTAAGATGCCAACACCACTTCCTATATTTACTGCAGCACCTGATTGAACTACAACTCTTAAACCGCTTGAGTCGACGCCATCTATATTAACGCCAATATGTCCGTCTGTTGCGATGTTAATCCCGGATAAGCTTACTAAACCAACTGTAATAGGTGTACCAGATTGTAGAGTTACTGTAGCTCCCGATTGGATAACTACCCTTACTCCAGAATCATTGATAATGTAAGCTCCTGATGCCTGTATAATACCAACACCAGAACCTATATTGATAAACGCACCAGACTTAATATCAACGACACCACTGATGAAAACTGCCTGCCCAGAGATTGAACTTGATGCAACACCAGTGTTGACGTATATACCAGATTGAAGGATTACTCCAATTCCACTACCAATATTGACTGGCAACCCTGATTGTATTGAAACAGGTGCTCCAGATTGGATAACAACTCTTACCCCAGAGTCGTTAATGATATATGCTCCAGAATTGATCGCTGTGACAACGCCAAGCCCAGACTGCACTACAATATTAGCACCAGATGCGAGAACAACCATCTGTCCTGACACCTGGACGTTTAATCCAGATCTTGCGCTAACTGCCATGCTTGTCATAATTTACATCCGTTGTGTGGGGCTGCAAGTCAGGAGAATAACCTGCAGCCCCCATGATTACTAATTCTTATTGTTGACCGACATATGCGACTCTGTTCCCAGAGACACCGGCGCAGACACTAACCATGTTGAAGTTACCGATATCCATGGTCATGCTGTCACCTTGCTGCATCAGCATTCCGTAACCAATGTACGGGAATTCGATACCAGATGCACCGCCGACGTAGATGTCGCCATCAAGCGATCTTAACGTCATTGAAACGATACCACCGGATTGCAATGTTACACCACCAGAAACGTTTGTGACGTAGAGAAGTGCCCTTGCTCTTATTACAGACGCAGGACCAATTATGACTGAGTTACCAGAGATTGTTACAACACTGCCAGAAATATTGGCTATTACACCAATACCAGAACCGATATTGACGTTAATACCAGATTGAATTAAGACACCAACACCAGATCCTATGTTAACATAACTACCGGAGATAAGTGCTACAGTACCAGAAATGAATACTGCTTGACCAGATATCGAAGCGATCACTCCAAGACCAGAAAGGACTGTAACAGTACCACTTATGACTACTGCTTGACCGGAGATGCTGGTTATTACTTGAAGTCCAGATAATGCAATCTGAGTACCGGACGTCAATCCGACGATGTTACCTGATACTGATGTGATTACACCAGCGCCAGATAGTACTGCAACAGTACCACTGATTGCCACGAATTGCCCTGAGATTGACATTGATGCACCAATATTAACGTACTGACCTGAAGCAAGAGTAACTGTAGTACCAGATTGGAGTACTACTCTCTGACCTGAATCTGTTATTACAAACAAACCTGATGCAGCAATTACACCAATACCACTACCAACGTTGACGTATGCTCCAGACAGTATCGCAACAGTACCGGATATTGCTACGAATTGACCTGATACCGATATTGTTGAACCAATGTTGACATACTGGCCAGATGCAAGTGTTACCGTTGTGCCAGATTGCAAGATTGTTTGAATACCAGACTGAATTACTACGTTCAGACCTGATAAGCCAACTTGCTGACCTGACATCAAGCCAACTACTTGGCCCGATACTGATGCTTCTACAGCCTGACCACTACCAAGTGTAACAGTCATGCCGGATTGTAGAACGACTTGCAAACCTGACTGAACAATTACGTTCAAGCCACTCAAGCCAACTTGAGAACCAGACATAAGGCCAACAGCTTGACCGGATACCGATGAAGTTACTGAACCCATAATCTGGATGCCAGATTGGATAATTACCTGTAGACCAGATAATCCAACTGATGACCCTGATGCTAAGCCTATTATGTTTCCGGATACTGAGGTTTGTACAGTTCCGGAAATGACTACATAGTCACCAGAGCGTGTTGTGGTATACATTCGACCCGGATTTAGTTCCATATTCTCCTCCTTTTAATAGACTCCGCCGAACGATACTCTGTTTCCAGAAACTGTCGCGAAGACTGCTACGTTATTGAAATTATCAATTGGTATTGATGCTGTATCACCTTGTTGGATTAGCACACCGCAACCAGAATACGGCATGTCGTCATTAATAGGGCTACCAACATAGATGTCACCATCTAATGCCCTTATTGTTACCTCTCGTACTTCTCCACTCGATAAGATTACTCCTCCTGAACTATCTGAGACCATTAATGGACTCCTAGCTCTTATGACTGTTGGCGATTGCTTTATCACATATAGGCCAGATTGAACTACAACTCCCATTCCGGAATTCATAGAAATCTGTGTTCCAGAAGATAGACTAATTGATAATCCTGATATGATTGCAATAACGTTAAGACCACTAAGAGCTATTGCAACACCAGAGATCAATCCAATATATTGTCCTGATATTGATGTACTACCACCTATCACGGATCCCGATGCTAATACAACAGTTTCTCCAGAGATGTGAGCAATCACTTCCCCGGATAATACATTCACATTTCGGAATGCATAAGTTGTCATTAGTACCTGCCTGTGATTTTAACCGATGAGCTTGAATCACTCTTGTAATAAACTTGACTAATCCTAGTTGTTGCACCAATCATGTTGTATGTGTATGCCTCACCGGCATCGATGTCTTTCCAAGAGGTTTGGTCGTTCAGTGAGATACTTAGCTTTCCTGGGCCGTAATTCAGCACGTCCATAGATGCCCAAGGAGTATACGGTGATACACCAATTACGTCAATTAGATGAGAAGTGTTGTCAACAATTGTCGTTGATTCAACATAATTACCTTCAAATGATTGTGCTGTGTAGTAACTGGTTGCCTGAGCTAATACAGGGCTTACAGCTTGTGATAGAACGGAAAATATGAGTAGCATCATGAAAATCATCATGACCATTTCCATGATTTCATCTGTGTCCTTGTCGCTAAGGATATCTGTATTAGTCTTTACATTTGGTCTTTCCAACGCCCGAGTTGTCATTATTTAGGTCTCCAAGGGATTTATTAAAATTTAACATTCCAAAACATTGCGAGTATTAAATTAAACCTGTTGTTTTGAACTATTAAATTTTTAAATCCTAACATAACTTTTTGCTCTTTAACCGAACCAGTTTAAGTGTTCAGCTTTTGTGTTTTTTAAGCGACTAAATTTTTTGTGTTTTGTGGAGCCATTCTGGGCTGCTGAGCTACCCTTGTATTATTACCTCCCATACCAGACATAGAACCCATCATCATCTTCATGATCATCATAACCAACATCAGTTCAAGCATTGAACCAAAGTCAATATTCAGACCACCTTGTGATTGCGATGCCAGTGCATCAGATACTGCATCGTTTATTAAAGCGGCAGCCGGTAAACCATAGCCGTAATCATTATCTTTATCGGCTTGGATACCTGTTGGCTTAACTGATACCTGTGGTATATATGTGCCAAGCAGCTTTGAATTCGTAAGAGTTTGTTCTACTGACTGAGCTCGAAGACCGAGTGGTACTCCACCAGTGTAACCAACTTTGCGAACAATACCTTCCTGGGTCAACAGCGATAACGCAGAAGCCATTGGAGCAGAGAAGCTTGTTCCTGATTTTGCCGCCATTGCAGTATCTGATTGACTACTTGCAACAACGATATTTTCACCAAATAATACCATATCAGGTTTAATAAGTCCTTCGACTGTCGGTCCTCTTGCACTGAATGTACTGACAAGATGATCTGTAGTATCACATGAACCAACTGCAATTACTAATGGATCGCAAGCCGGATTCATAATTGTTTCAGCATTAGGACCGCCATTACCAGCAGCAGCAATTACAAGTATTCCTGTTTCAACGGCATGCTGGCACGCTACTCTTAGCGCAGACGGCGGATTAGTAGCACCTTCATCTTCAGTACCAAGACTTATATTGATTACTGAAGGAGCAAGTTCATGATTGTTATTGACCATATCGATACATTGGTCGATACCGAGTGCAACTTCTTCTTCTGATCCACTTCCGGTATTATCAAGAACCTTAAAGTTCAAGATGTTTGCTTGAGGTGCAAGTTCTGCAATGATACTTGCTGTACCAGTTCCATGATCATAACCGTCTTCCATTGTGTCAGAAGTGAAATTCATGCTCAATGCAATATGACCAGCAACCTTGACGTGCGTTTCTCTAATACCGGTATCGATGAGTGCAATAGTCATATTCTTACCATACAATGGTGGATTAGTCAAATTAAGCAGGCTTGCTACACCAACAAGGTTAAATAGCTGAGTTGGTGTATAGATGTTAATACCAGGTATTGGTATGATTGGCCCAACATCTGCTTTAACACGAACAGGGTGTACAGCAACCTTTTTTACTTCTTTGATAGCGTAACCATGCTGTTTAAGCAGAGCAGCATTTGCGTCAGTCAAATCTACAAATGACATCTGAAGAGTTTTTGCAGATTTGATGTTCTGACCACCATATACCCTGCTTAGAGTTTCATCGTCGATATTGTATACTACATGCCGCATTTGCATTCCTCCAAGTCCAAGATTACTATTTCATTGCACCCGTCATCATTTTCATTATCATCATAACGAGCATTGCTTCGATGATTACACCAAAATCAAGTCCACCAAGAATATTTGGTGATGGTAAACCAGTTATTGTAACTGTATCACTGACTCTAACAACAGGTGGTCCTCCCATTAAAGGATATTGGCTAATCTCATCTTCATTTATTTCAAGGAAATATGAAAATGTAGATGGACTGGTATAGTCTTGTAATGGTTCTACATCATATGCAACATCAACAATAATTCCGTTTGAATCAATGAATACAATAGCAAGCGGGAATAACATCTGTTGCATATTGATTACAGCTTGACTACCTGCATACGGCCGCCCTAAATTGAATAATATTCCGGTTTTAGGTGGAGTACTTTCAACATTGCTGAAACCTTGTTCAATATCAGCTTGTGAGGTTGCAATCTTAACATCCCATACATTACCTCTTATCGTTACTGTACCGTTATTCATTTACTCCCCCTAAATAGTGCAATAAGAGCAAGTATTGTTGGTATTCCTCCAAAGATCGCCATGACCATCCAGAGTTTACCACTTGAAAATGCACTTGCTGTCTCAAGAGCTTTTAGTCTCTTATCAACTGCATTATTTGTAGTAGTCGCTGAGTCCTTTGTTACAAATTCAGAGCATGCTAATTTAATAGAATCAACAGCCTCTCTTGAAGCGTAAGAGCTGCGTTCGTCTTTGATCTGAGAACGAAACTCATTCATGCCTTCAAGTCTTGTGAGCATTGACTCTTCTGCTTTCTTAATCGCAAGCTCATTTAGTTCAAAGTGTTGCTCAATATATTTACTCTGCGAGTTAAGCTTATCGTCAACGCTCTTAAAGCGAGATTCCATGTAATCCCGCAATGATACTTCATTGTTATCAACCATGTTTAACCCCCAAGTGGTTCGGGTACTTTTGCAAGCACTTCTTCCTCAAACCTCTTCAAATATTCAACGCCGGCTTGATTAGCTGCCATAATATTAGCGTCGTCAAGATCAACAGCCATGCATATAAGATGTTCACAACCACCACACTCGGCACACTTGAATCCTTTCATGAATGCATCTATGTTTGCTCCAGTTACAACAATTTTAGATACAACAATCTTGCTGGTCTTAATTTGAAGGCCAGCAAGAGTCGATACCATTCCTTCGTAATTCTTAACGGCAGAATACATAGTCTTTTACTACCCGTTCAGGAATTGATTGAACTTATTAACGCCTTTTTGGATGTACTGGCCACCCTTATAGGCGTAGTTTCCTGCATTGGCTACTACATGGCCAACAACATTACCAGCTGAATCAATGATGTCACCGGCTGAATTTACTTTGCCACCGATATACTGACCTGCTGAGTAAGGACCTTTGATGTCCTTGAATGACGTATCTGCCTTTCTCGGTGTAGTCTGTGGTTGACTACCCATTGCACCTGTCATCATTTTCATAACCATCATGACTAACATGAATTCAATAATGGTTGGGATGATCGAACTGATATCAAATGAGCTTGTTGACATTGTAATTATCCTCCAATTTTATTATATCGCTGCTAATAGCAGTGGCGCTGCCTTTATTCCTGCTTCAATAATCTGTGTTCCAATACCCTTTTCCTGAGGCTGAGGAGGTGGATAATACGGTTGTTGAGGCGGATAATATGGTTGTTGAGGTGGATAATACGGCTGCTGTTGCTGCGGCATTATGATTATTGGCTGACCGCTGCTACCACCTGAATAATTCGGGTACTGTGGGGGTTGTGGCGGGTATTTTGGTTGTCTAGGTTGCGGAGGTGGAGATTGCGGTGATGAACCAAACATACCACCATTACCTGACATCATTGGCATTATCATTCCGATTATCATTATTACAAGAACAAAGCCAATAATTGAACCAATGTCGCCAAGTCCAGCAAGCAATCCTGGAATTCCAGGTGCTACACCACTTATTGCTGTACCGGAATATGTATCTTTTACTACACCATTAGCAGATAATGAGATATCAAGAGTATAGTCTCCTGTCTGGTTTAAACTCCAACCATGACCGCTATCAGGAGCAACTAATTGAATATTTTTACCAATATCTGTTGTGCCAGGTGCAGTAATAGTCTGTACATCAGTTGTACCATCAGGTGATGTCATTGTGAATGTAGCCGAGAATGTTACTGGCGTGTTTGAGAAGTTATTTTGCGCAGTACAGGCAGCTCTAAATGCATTACCTTCACTCAATTTTGTAACAGGTATTGACCGTACTGCGATTGCTCCGATATCGGCTTTAATAATTCCTATTAGTAAACCTGGAACACCACCTACGACTGTAAGAAGCAGCGAAGCTGCATACACTTTTGCACCAATATTTGTCATGATGCCGTTTACACCGTTGATACCAGTACCTATTGTTTCACCTGAAACTCCTGTTGCTAACGCGGTAGAGTCAATTGCTACAATAGCATCTGTTTCATCTGGCTCAGCATAAAGATTACCTTGGATTGTATAGTCGCCCGTAACATCAAAGGTAAATTGTGGGAACTTAAACGTATATGAAGCACCGGGTTTCAATGATGTTGATGTTATTGCATCAGGCGTCAGATTAACATTGTCACTGCCTTGAACGGTGAGAGCAAGCATAAGAGTTAAATTACCTGTTGTCGTATTTTTACCTACGACTGTTACTACAGCAGTTTGCCCTGTTTGCACATTTGCTACAGGTATATCTACTGCTGTTGCACTATCGATTGATATCTGTGGTGTACCTAATGTAGCAGTGATTGCCGGAACTGTACAGATCGGTATCTGAGCAGTCGTGTACGCAAGCTGTGTAGGTTCGGGACCACCAGTTAGATTACCTGCACCAGCAAGGATTTGAATTTGCACTGCCCAATTACCACCCTGATTTAGGGTAAAATCATCATTAGTTGCAATCCTTACTTCTTGGTTCTGTGTAACACCCGTTGAAAGCGTATCACCATGTGAAACACCATAAAGCGGACCTTGCTGCGCACCATCCGGTCCGATTGCAATAACGCTTATCTTTATGTCCTCATTCAGCGGTGAAGAGGTATTGACGTTCTTGACACGCACTCCTATACCAAATTTGGTACCAACTGGTATAGAACGTGTTGGGTCAATTGTAGCTGCTACACCATTTAAATCCAAATCTGCAACGTCAAAGTAGACATGGTATTTACCATCTGGTGTAACACCAGTTCCAGGACCAACTACACCTGCTGGAGCAAAGTTTGCTGTGAATATGATTGCAGGATTTGCCCCAAAAAGCGCTACAATACTGGTGTAATTTAATGTTACATTCCATGTAGGCGTTGTTACACTTTCAACAACCTGATTGTTTATCTTCTCTTCCCAAGAGACAAATGTATCGCCGGTTGCTGGTGTTGCGCTGATTGAGAAGTTAACATTCGTTGGATCAGTAAATGGTACACGATATGGACCCGGTGCAGGTAATAGCGTATCTGTACCAGTAGTCGGTGACATTGCAATAGTGATATTAAAAGAGTTGGCAGTCATTGTTGTAATAACAATATGAGCAGTTTGAGTACTTGTACCATCTGTAACGGTTATTAAGCAGGAAGAAGTAGCTGCATAACCTGTCAACGTCATCGACAAAGTTGCATTACCACTTGAATCAGTCGTTCCTGATGCCGTAGCAGTTCCACCTGCTGCAAAAGCTGATATAGTTGAATTTGGCTTGAAGCCACCTGCATTGATGACGATTGTACCACCTATCACAACTGATAAAGGACTTACTGTTATGGACGGTGATGTAAAAACTGCACCATAACTGAGATTCGCTGCAGGCATAGTAAAGGTATAAACCTTTGACGTACTGAGTATTGAAATACCATTATACCAGCCAACAAAGTTATCACCTAGATTCGGAGTTGCAGTAAGTGTCACTGATGTTCCACTTGCAATAGACCCAACAGGCGGATTAGACGCAATTGTTCCAGGTCCTACTATTCCTACTGTAAGAGTGTAGCTAGTGGCTTGTACGCCAAAAACAGCAAGCAAACCAACATTTGATTCAATGTTGAATGAATAAACAGGATTACTACTTACAAGTACTCCATTCTCATACCAGCCGGTAAAGGTTGCACCTGAATTCGGTGTTGCAGTGACAGTAATAACATCACCCTGAGCATACGGTGATGCATCAGGTGGTACAGATGATATCGATACAGTACCAGGTCCTTGTATCGTATAGGTAACAGTATATGCATTGACTGTTAGATCAACTTCGTATACGTCAATTGCACCAGCCAAACGCTGACCACCACCAAGTGCTACAGTGTATTTAATGTAAGGTGCAGAACCAATCTGTTGTGTAACTGTACCTATAAGACCTGCATACTGTGTGTCGATAGAGATTGAGGGATTCTGCACTACTATCACTGTCTGGCCAATACTGTATTTATATGAGCCACTATTTTGAGTAGCTGTAATAGTTTCTGTAGATGTACTATCATTTAAGTACCCACCACCAGTTCCCTGAACTAGTGATTGGCACTGAATTGTCACATTAGTACTTGGCATTACCAAGGATGTAGTAAAAGTATATTGCGCACCTGGACTAATGGTGTGCGCTTGATCAAGCAATGTTGTTGAGCCTTGGATAATTCTGCATTCAACAGAATGCGATGTGCTGTCATTATTTTGGATAGTAGCTGCAATGGCAACTGTTGAACCAACCTGTGCGGAGGAGGGTGGTGTTGATGTTAAATTAATAGATGTAACTGTCATTTTAGTACTCCTACCCTGTATAATTAACTTGAGGAAACTGATTGCTATTAAAAAGGGGCTTGGAGAAGGTTTTTCCCCAAGCCCCCGATTTCTATTCGCTTACTAATCAATCAGGGGGTAACCTTACTTGACTAGTGCTTTTCCGACATAACCGGTCAGTTTGAGGGTGCCGACTGCGGAAACACTCAATGGAGCCGTGTTGAGGGTGAATACTGCTGTGACAGAGGAACCCGCGGGAAGTCTCAGCAACGGATACACGTTTGCTCCGCCAAAAGCTGAGGTTATTGTTGTGGTTGCACCACCGGCAGCACCGACATGATCGGCACCAATTGCACCACCATCAGCATCTGGGGTAACCCCGACCAGATCGGGCCACAGACTGCAGCGCCAGTTTACGGTACAACCGGCAGCTTCTGCCGGACCGGTAACGGATTTCGCTTCAACACTGCTGACAAACCACACCTGGTTAGCAGGTACGGTAAGCCGTGCACGTACTACGGTACCAACAGCGTTGCCTACAATAAAACCGCCCGAAGGAACGCCTGTAGTCTTAAGGTCGTAACCTTCAACTACACCACCCAGAAGGCCCATCACGTATGCTTTTTCCGCATCCAGTAGGGGTTGATTCACCAACGCATCCAGATCCAACACCGCTAACGCACCCCGGTACATACCGACCACGAACGTGGCCTTTCCGGATTGTAACAGCTGGAGAGGAGTCACTGTGGTTGATAGTGCTTCTACGCCGCCCGCATCCCGGATAATTGTCTTGCCGGAAATTGTTTCGAGCTGAATAGCTCTCTTATCGACTAAATTTTTCATGTTATGCCTCGCGATTCAATTTATTACGGCTAGGTTCAGCTGGTGGTCATGCTGGACATCGAGCCCATCATCATCTTCATGATCATCATGACAAGCATGAATTCGATAATGGTCGGGATTAAGGAACTGATATCTAATGTTGACATTTTATTACTCCTCGATCAAATTTTTCCCGGGATTTACCCCTTTGCGTAGGGGTACGTTACTGCGCCACTGGACGGGGTGCCACCCATGTCGGACATGCCGCTCATCATACCCATCATCATTTTCATGATCATCATGACGAGCATGAATTCAATGATAGTGGGGATAATTGACGAAATGTCCATGCCGATTCCAACACTGGTGGAATCTAACGGAATGACTGTCGTTTGCAGCGGTACAGCACCCACCTGTGCGGGGTTCACAGGCAGAGAATTCAGGCCGGTGACTTTTGTTACCTGTAGTGCTTGCATACTTCTCTTTTCTCCTATATTCTTTCTACCACAACGCCGCGATTATGGTTGAAAGAAAGATTTAATTAGACCCCGAAAGCTCTCTTGAGGTTGGTGGCGTAGGTCTGATCGGCGCCGGCGCGGATTTTTTCTCCGTAGTGTTTCGCGGGCAGGGAGCGGCTTACATCGGTCCCGAAGAACCGGCTAACGCCTGCAACATAATTGGGACCCATGGTTGAGATTTTCTCAGCATAATGTTCCTGAGCTAACGCGATTGTGGATTTTCCTTTCTTACGAGCCATTTTGAATAGTCCTCCAAAAATTTTTTATTATGTTCATACTATACTCGCGGCGTAAGTACTTTTTGAACTTCTATAAATATTATACTACGTACGTGCTGTATTGTAAACGCTAAAAAATGCTAGCACGAATTGCAATCATGAACATGTAGTATGAAAAAACAAAAAATTTTTCCGGAGAACACATCTTTGTTAGCAAGGTAATGTTAATGGTAGAAATTCAGTTTGGCAAGTCCAAGCTGATTAAGCTGACAAAAGTTTTTTCATTTAATCAGTCGTCTTGCTGCCTCAATGCGTTGAGCATCATAGAATTTCTTCCCAGCTTCAGAATTAAAGTCAATACCAAAGGCTGCCATCTCGCCTCTAACCCACTTATCGACGTGCTTAGAGCGAGATAGCACCTTTATGGCGATGTTGATTTCTTCAGGTGTGAATTTCATCACAAGTTTACCCCCAGATTTGGTCTCTCCATGGCCATGTTACTACCCAAACAATTCCTGCAAAGACAATTATAAAGATAATACCAATACTGGTAAATACTATCTTTAGTGACTCGACCATGAAGTCATTAAAGTTATCCCACCAAGACTCCAGCATCTAGACGATCGAACCTTTGATACCAAAGAACATCTTGATCTGGTTGGCAATACCCATAGCAAGATTGTTTGTCATTTCGGGTATTGCTGACATACCGGCTTCATCCTTTGCAATAAGAGTAAGAGTAAATGTTCCTTTCTCCTTGTCAATGTGCAGTGTTGCAACGATGTGTTCACCAACTTTCTTTGCCTGAGCCAATTTCGCAGGGTCCATTCCGAACATGATATTTATCTCCTTTTTATTTTTACCAGTTACGCTGGTATAATCCTATATATTTATTCTCTACTTTCAACGTAACCACTACCGCAACAAATAGGGCAAGACTTGTATTCAATTTTGCTCCTGTTAAAAAACTGCCCCTTTCCCATAATGATATAATTTGGTGTAAATTCTGTAATATACCCTGCTCCAGAACATTTCCAACATCGTATT
>Ga0255362_1000031_pt1 | contig 43791 bp, 44 predicted proteins | sample GFST75r2metaG_FD_186000 | JGI IMG/M metagenome (GOLD analysis project Ga0255362, IMG submission 186000)
AATCTGCTATATCATGTAAAAGCGCTGTGATTTCAACTATAAATAAATCTGCACCTTCTTTTTCTGCAATATATTTAGCCGCAATATAAACCCTTGATATATGCAAAAAATCATGTCCAGTTGCTTCTCCATCTAGCTTATCTTTTGCGTATTTTTTTGTTGCCTCTATAATTAAATTTTTATCCATTTTCATATCCTTTCATATATGTGTCTAAGTAAAAGAAGTTTGCGCCATCCTAAACCTTTAAATACTTCCATTCTCCCTTATTCATTCTAATTAAATACATCACTGATCTTGAGGCAAAGTCAAAGAATATTCCAATCATTACTGCAAGCATTCCTATTCCCATCCATTTGTTAAGCCCAAAGGATAAAAACACTCTACAACTCCATAACCCAACAAAAGAAGTAACCATAACATATTTAATATCTCCTGCTGCTTTAAGAGTTGCGGAACATATATTCAGAATGGCAAGCATTGGTTCAATTATACCAAATGTATATATAAGTCCCATAGACTCTTTTATTACAACGGGATCATTGGAATATATGGATGCCAGTTGTCTTGCAAAAATCACCATAAGCATTCCTATTACAAAAGCAACTATCATTGTGATCTTAAGACTTTCATATGCGTAATGCTCAGCCTTTCTGTATCTTCTCTCCCCAAGGCTTTGTCCTACAAGTGTGGTATTTGCTATAGAAAACCCAAAGATAGGAAAGAACGCTATAGAATTAACATTTATCGCAACTTGATAAGATGCCATAGCAGTGGTTCCCATAGTTACAATTACAACTTCAAGTATAAGAAAGCCTCCCTGCATTACTGCTTGCTCAATAAATGCTGGAATACCTATATTTATAACTCTTTTCATTAACTTAGGTTTAATACTGTAATCATCTTTTAAGCTAAGATTAAGCTTAAGTCCTTTATGTACAAATAATACTATAACCCTTAGTGCGGCAGAAACTATCCTTGAAATCGTAACCGCCATAGCAGAACCTATTATCCCCATAGCAGGTATATGTAACGCTGGAACACCAAATATAAGCATTGTATTTAAGATAACATTCAAAATATTAACTAACCCCGTTATTATCATTGGTGTTTTAGTATCACCAGCACCTCTCATTGCTCCAGAGATAACTATATCAATAACGAAAAACGGTAAATTTATAAGTATTATACCAAAATAACTAATTCCCAAATTAAATACTTTTACATCTGCTCCCCCAAAAAATAGCTTCAATATAGGCACGTCGAATACTTTACCACTAACAGATAAAAATATACCAACTATTGCTGCCATATATATTGATTGTATTAAGGTTCTTTTGGCCTCTTCCTTGTCACCTCCACCGATTACCCTTGCTACAATAACTGTTGTTCCCATGGAAAGTCCAAAAAATACTGTCTGCAGAAATCCCATTAGCATATTAACCATTCCAACTGCCGCAACTGCATCTGTCCCTATTCTACCCATAAATATGATGGATACCATTCCAACCATCATTTCAAGTATTTGTTCCATTATTGATGGCCATGCCATACTTATTATTTTTTTATCCGTTTTTTTATCCAGTCTAAACTTAATTTTCCTCATATGTTATCCTCAACTTAAAATATTTTGTGACTATTCTATGATAACCCAATACTAAAATTATATCTAGATTGTTTTTTAGGTATAGAAAAAACTATCAGCGTGATAATCTATATCCTGCTGATAGTTTTTAATTCTTTATTCTTTAGCTATTATTGGTATCCAAACTTCACTTTTATAGTCTTCACTACTTGAATCCCCTGGATAATAAACCTCCAGTTCTGGTCCGTCTGCATGTTCATATTTAGTAGCTGGAAACCATTCTGCGAAGATTCTCTTCGTAGTATCTTGAATTGAGTTTGGAATTGGTCCAATACTTTCAAATATGGCAAAGGTATGACTTTTAATATTGACAACATCATAGTTTTCGAGGCTGCGCACGTTATCTCCTTCTATTGCTATAATGTAATCGAACTCATTTGTTTCCATATCAAAATTATAGCAAATTCCCATAACTCCTAATTCACCCTTATTTTTATCAAGTATAGTGTATTTCCCGTTTTCACAGAGTTCGTCCCAAAATTTAGGTATTATTTTGAAATTCTCACCATTCTTATTAGTAACATGAGTTTTTATTCCTGCAACCTTAAACTGATCCTTTTTTACAATCCTATAATTCATCTTTTCTTCTCCCCTAACAATTATTTGAAAAGAGAGTGGCATAAAAGCTTTAAGATTTTCTTTAGTTTTTCTAGCCTCTGATGGAGCCATATTATGAAGTTTTTTAAATGCTTTAGTAAATGCCTCAGGTGTTTCGTAACCATATTCAAGTGCTATATCTATTATTTTACGTTTTGTTGAAACTACCTGTTTAACTGCAAGTGATAGTCTTCTTTGCCTAATATACTCTCCTAATGTTAACCCTGTTAGTATATTAAAAATCCTTAGAAAATGAAATTTAGAGAGATGTGCCTCTCTTGCAACATCCTTTGAAAATATATCATTCTCTAGATTTTTTTCAATATATTCAAGAGCTTGGTTCATGTCCATAATCCAATTCATATTCCCTCCACCTCTTTCCATGTATTAATTATATTATTATGAAAAGAACAATTGCTGTTTTAAATTGCTTATAATGGACAGACATATTCTTATTTTTTACCCATAACCTTAGCTTTTTCTGTGCAAGCCCTAACTGCCTCAATTATGCTTCCCCTAAATCCACTTTTTTCTAGTCCGTATACAGCTTCAATTGTGGTTCCTCCTGGGGAACATACTTCATCCTTAAGCTCTCCAGGATGTTTACCTGTTTCTAGAATCATTTTTGCGGAACCAAGGACTGCTTGAGCTGCCATTTTATATGCTTTATCTCTTGGGAGTCCTTCAAGTACAGCCCCATCTGCTAGTGCCTCTATGAACATATATACAAAGGCTGGAGATGAGCCTGAAACTCCTGATACTACATCCATAAGTCTTTCCTCAATAACTTCTACCTTTCCAAAGGCTTTAAAAATTTGTTCAACTACTACCATATCTTCTTCTTTTATATATTTATTTCTACTTAATCCGCTCATACCCTCTCCTACCATTGCAGGTGTATTAGGCATACTCCTTATGAGTTTTATTTCTTTGCCAAAATAGCCTTCTATGCTTTCAGAGCTCATTCCTGCAGCAATTGATACAATAATCGTACCCTGCTTTACAGATGTTTTTATTTTATCTATTACATGCATATATTTATTTGGTTTAACTGAAAGTATCAATATATCCGCAAATTCAGCCACCCTTATATTATCATTAGTAGTTATTACATTAAATTTTTCCTTTATGTACTGTAATGATGGATTTGATGGATTGCTAACCATTATCTTCTGCGGAGCATATAGTTTTGATGTAACTATACCACCAATCATTGCCTTTGCCATATTCCCGCATCCTATAAAACCAATATTCTTTGTCATTTTATACCTCCAAATTCCTATTTAATACTGGACAACTATTAATTGTTCAATATCCTTAATTTGTTGAAAAGTTTCTTGTCACTATGATATAATTAATTTAATTATATCATAGTGATTTTTATATTTTACATGTAATTTGAAATTTAATTTACGGAAGGAAAAAGCTCTTTTGCTTTTGAAGGTTTATATATGAAAATAAGAAAAACACATTTAGAAAATGCGAAAACAATAGTTGTAAAGGTTGGCACTTCAACCATAACCCATGAAAGTGGTCTATTAAATTTTGATAGAATAGAGAAATTGGTACGACAATTATCTGACCTTCGTAACCAAGGGAAAAATGTAATTTTAGTAACCTCAGGTGCCATTGGCGTTGGTGCTAATAAGTTAGGTCTAAAATTAAAACCACAAACAATTCCAGAAAAACAAGCAGCTGCAGCCATAGGTCAAGGAATACTACTTCATATTTATGAGAAATTCTTTTCCGAATACGGTGAAATTGTTGCTCAAATACTACTTACAAAAGATGATATAACAAATAAAGCCAGATATAACAATGCAACAAACGCTTTTAATGAACTCCTAAGACATGGCGTAATTCCCATAGTAAATGAAAATGATGCAGTTGCTGTGCACGAAATAAAAGTTGGAGATAATGATACACTTTCTGCACTTGTAGCAACTATAGTAAATGCAGATCTCCTTATACTACTTTCTGATATCGACGGTTTATATGACTCAGATCCAAAAATAAATAACAATGCAAAACTGCTTACCTACATACCCGAGATTACAGAAGAAGTGGAGAGTTGTGCAGGAATAACCAAATCAAAGCTTGGTACTGGTGGCATGTCCACAAAACTAAAAGCAGCCAAGCTTGCTGTGGAAAATGGTGTATCCATGATTATAGCAAATGGATCAAACGATACTATTATAAAAGATATCATATCAAATAGAGAGATTGGTACCCTGTTTTTAGGAAAAAATAAGGGAGGTGAACTTTAGTCAGCTTCAAAACACTGACTAAACTATAAATGGATATTAACGAATATATTATAGCCAAAGCTAAAAATGCAAAACTAGCAGCTAGAAGTCTTGCTACATGTAGCACAAGCAGCAAAAATAAAGCACTCATAAATATGGCTGATGCTCTTACCTCTAATATAAGCTCTATTTTAATAGCAAACAAAAAAGATATAGCTGTAGCAGAAAAAGACGGTAAAAATAAAGCCTTTATCGATAGGTTATCCTTAAATTCTGGCAGAATAAAAGCTATGGCAGATGGTCTTATTGATGTATCGGCTCTTCCTGATCCAATAGGTGAGGGCACAAAGATGTGGAATACTGCAGATGAACTTACTATTGATAAAATAAAAGTTCCTCTAGGCACCATAGGTATAATTTATGAAGCAAGACCCAATGTAACCGTGGATGCCGCTGCTCTATGTATAAAAAGCGGTAACTCAGTTATTCTAAGAGGCGGAAGTGAAGCTATAAACTCCAATTTAGAAATATACAACACAATATATAAAGCTGCAATAGACTCTGGCCTCCCAGAAGGCTGCATTGAATTTGTAGATAATACCAATAGGGAAATAGTTAATATTTTAATGAAGCTAAACCAATACGTGGATGTTTTAATTCCAAGAGGCGGCGCTGGTTTAATTAAAAATGTAGTTAATAACGCCACAGTACCAGTAATTGAAACTGGTGTTGGTAACTGCCATGTTTATGTTGACAAGGGTGCAGATACTGCAATGGCTGAAAATATAGTAATCAATGCTAAAACCCAAAGACCAGCTGTGTGTAATGCCATGGAAACTCTTCTTGTTCACAAGGATATTGCTAAGAGTTTTCTTCCTCATTTAGGTGAAACGCTTAAGAATCTTGGAGTTGAAATAAGGGGTTGCAGTGAAACCCAAAAACTCATCCCAAATATTATTCCAGCAACTGAAGACGATTATGAAACAGAGTTTTTGGATTTAATTATCGCTGTAAGAATTGTTGATTCTTTAGATACCGCATTGGATCATATTTATAAATATGGAACAAAACATTCAGAAGCTATAATTACAAATAATTATTCTAATTCCAGACGTTTCCTTAAAGAAGTTGATGCCGCTGCAGTTTACGTTAACGCTTCTACAAGATTTACCGATGGCAGTGAATTTGGCTTTGGCGCTGAGATAGGCATAAGCACTCAAAAACTTCATGCAAGAGGCCCAATGGGACTAAATGAACTTACAACTACAAAGTATATTGTGTATGGGGAAGGCCAAGTGAGAAAAGACAAGTAATAGTTAAGGAAGATTTTTCTGCTAGCGCTGAAAAATCAATTAGAGTAGAAGAGAAGTGGATTTGTTGACACAAATCTACTTTTCTTCTACTCTAATTACATGTTTCAAAATGTGCTCACTATGTATTTATCAAAAAATAAGTTAAAAAGGGGTATTATGAATAAAATATTTGGCGTTATAATAAAAATGGCACTTGGATTTTTTTTATGTGCATCTGGAACTGTATTGGCTCTTAATTCACATTTAGGATTAAGTCCATGGGATGTATTTCATCAAGGTTTAACAAATGTAACTGGTATAACTATTGGGCAGGCTAGCATTATAGTTGGAATAGTTGTAGTTATAATTACTAGTATAATCGGACTTAAAGTAGGCCTTGGAACTATAGCTAATATGATAGTAATTGGGTGTTTCATAGATCTCATAATATACACCAAAATTATTCCTGTTTCTAATAATTTATTTACAGGTATATTAATGATGATTGGTAGTCTACTTGTCACCGCTATAGGTAGTTATTTATATATAGGATGTGAGATGGGATGTGGTCCTAGAGATGGACTTATGATTGCATTAATGAAGATTACAGGTAAACCAGTAAGTATTATAAGGTTTTGTATAGAAATGGGAGCATTAATTATAGGATGGATGTTAGGTGGTTTTGTTGGAATTGGGACATTAGTTACTGCATTTGGAATAGGCTATTGTGTTCAAATAGTTTATAAAATATTTAATTTTGATGTAAATTCACTAAAACATAGAAATTTAAAACAAGGACTTATATTTGTAGGCCAGTGCATAACCAATAAAACAATTTAATAATATAATACCATACTATATTGACATTGTAAATATAAAGTGATATTGTAAATTTATGCTAATAATGTAAACTTATATTTATTTTTAATTCAAATATAAATATAAAGGAGACCTTTTATGCTATTAATTCACGATTTAAATGTAAAAGATTCAAAAAAAATCACCCCATTATTACCACCCAACTCTAAAATACTTTCAAAAGAAATAAATAATATTAAAGGATGTGTAGGTTGCTTTAATTGTTGGTTCAAAACTCCTGGTAGATGTATTATAGACGATTCTTATACTGAAATGCCTAAATATATTTTAGAAGGTGGCACCTTTGTAATTATAACTGAAATTAAATATGGTTGCTACACATCTTATGTGAAAAATGTTATTGATAGATCCCTAGGAATTTTATTGCCTTTTTTTCAAACTGTTAATGGTGAACTTCATCATACTCCACGGTACGATAAACCGCTTAAATTTATTGTTATAGGCTACAGTGAAGATGTTACGGCTGATGAAGAAGAGACGTTCAAAGAGTTAATACATTGTAATGCTGTTAATTTATGTATTCCTGACCATAAGGTCTATGTAATTAAATGTATATCAGAAGCTAAAACAATATTAGAGAATTTATAGGGGGATTTTATGAGTGATTTATGTATTATAAACGGAAGTCCAAGAAAAGGCAGAGGTACTTCTAGCTATCTTATAAATGAATTAATTAAATTACTAGATGATGATGTTAAGACAAAAGAACATTATATAAGCAATCTGGTTCAAGATGAAAATTTATTAAATGAAATTCTGTCTTTTGATAAAGTTATTTTTGTATCGCCTTTATATGCAGATTGTCTTCCAAGCACTATGCTCGAATTCATGGCTACTTTTGAAGATTTTGTTAAGGGAAAAAATTATATATCAATAGATATGTACTGCCTTGTGAATTGTGGCTTCTTAGAAGGCACTCAAAATAAAACAGCAATTAATATTTTTGAGAATTATTGCAAGCGAATAAACTTTAATTGGCGTTTTGGTGTTGGCATAGGTGGTGGAGAATTTATAAAGAGATCAAAAAACATGCCTCTAAATTCTCCTATGAAAAAACATGTATATGATTCTTTCTTAGCTCTAAAAGAAGATATTGAAAATAACTCAAACCACCACGTAGATAATATACTTACAAATGCAAAGATACCTAAGTTTATATTTAAATTGGCTGGAAATGCTGGTTGGAAACATATGGCTAAGGAAAACAATATGAAACCAAATGAACTTTATAAAAAAATCTATTAAATCCTTATTGCTTTACTTTTGAAAGTGACCTAACTTGTTAAACTTGTACCACTACCCTTAATACAAAATAATAGTTTGGCCTGTGATTTGGGGTTATTTTGAAAATGTATACAATTAAACAAGTATCAGTATCTTCTAAATAATATAAAAATCAGCACAGGACTAATATAACTCCCCATGCTGATTTTAGCTTACCACTTGTAACTTCTAACTTGTCACTTGTATTAGTAGACTCTTTCCACATTATATCCGCTTTTATTTAAGGCTTTAACAATCTGTTCTATGTGCTCATTTCCATTTGTTTCAACTGTTACTTCTAACATTACATGCTTTAATCTATCAATAGCTTTAAACTGATTATGGTCTAATTTTATTACATTTGCGCCTTGCTCTGATAAAATTTTTGCTATTTGAAGAAGCTGTCCTGGTGTATCTTGAAGTTTAACTGAAAAGCAAAACATTCTTCCTCTTGAAACTAATCCATTATTTAAAAGTGCAGCCATTGTTACCACATCAATATTTCCGCCACTTATTAAACAGACAACTTTTTTACCCCTAAAATCCAATCTTTTTAATGCGGCAAGTGACATAGCTCCCGTTGTTTCGGCGACAAGTTTGTGTTTTTCGAGTAATATATATACAGCTTCCATAAGTTCTTTATCACTCACTGTTACAATTTCATCCACATGCTTTTTTATTACTTCAAAGGCGATGTCTCCAGGTTTTCTTACAGCCGCTCCATCTGCAATTGTATCTATTTTATCTGCAAAGGTTAGTTTTCCACTGTCAAAGGAAAGCTTCATTGAATTTGCTCCCTCAGCCTGAACTCCTATTATTTTTATATTGGGATTAATTGCTTTAGCCGCTACAGAAATACCACTTATGAGTCCCCCTCCACCTATTGGCACAACTATAACGTCAACATCCTTTAACTCTTCTATAATTTCAAGAGCTATGGTTCCCTGTCCCGCCATTACATCTACATCATTAAAGGGATGAACAAAGGTATACCCATTTTCTTTTTCTAATCTTTTTGCTTCATCATAAGCTTCATCATAAACATTTCCTTTTAGCACAACATTTGCACCATAGCTTTTCGTGGCTTGCACCTTTATAAGTGGTGTAGTTTCAGGCATAACAATGGTTGCCTCAATTCCAAGCTTATTTGCTGCATAAGCAACCCCTTGAGCATGGTTCCCAGCCGATGCTGAAATTAATCCTTTTTTCCTTTTCTCATCACTTAACTTACCAATCTTATTTAATGCACCCCTTATTTTAAATGCCCCAGTAAGTTGAAGGTTTTCTGGCTTAATATATATTTCATTTCCGCCTTCTTTACTATATTCTGTACTATATATTAATTTGGTATATACACATATATCTCTTATTCTTTCTCTAGCCTCTAATACATCATTTAATGTTAAATAGTCCTCTTCTTCATGTAATGCTAAATTTTCATTCATAATTTAAAACTCCCCTTCTAATTTTTAATATGTAATACAAATAAAAAAATCCCCCGCACTTATAAACATAATTTTATATGTTTATAAGGACGAAAGATTAAAATTCCGTGTTACCACCTTATTTGCAATTAGATATACTAATTGCCACTCTTTTTTCAGGTCAACCTCTTGTAAACCCTAACTATATATCGCTAGTAACCGTCCTTGTTTACTTGACAAAAGTCTTTCTACTTGGAAGCTCCGGAGTGATTATGCATATTCACATTAACGCTAACTTTCACCAAATGTTAGCTCTCTACAGTTAATGAATGGAATATTTTTTCTCCATCTTTGCTTATTGATTTTTCCATTAGCATGCCCAATCAGTAAGACTAACGCATTTATTCTATGGTCTAGTCTTATTAAGCTATGCTTTATCCGTTTAACTTTTATAAAAGTATATTACTCAAACTAAAAATTGTCAAGATAAAATTCATAATTCAAAGTTAACAGGAAATTTAAATAATGAAATAGAACTTATCCACAGGTGTTGATAATATTTAATGCACACCAGTGGAAAACTTTGTACATATTAGAATTCCGAACTTCCTGTAGTCCTAGGGAATGGAATTACATCTCGTATATTTGCCATTCCTGTGATGTACATTATTATTCTCTCAAATCCTAAACCAAATCCAGCATGTTTTGTCTCGCCGTATTTTCTAAGTTCTAAATACCACCAATAGTCTTCTTTTTTAAGTCCCAGTTCTTCCATTCGTCCTTCTAAAACGTTTATTCGTTCTTCTCTTTGGCTTCCACCAATTATTTCTCCAACTCCTGGCACTAATAAATCTGCTGCTGCAACTGTTTTTCCATCTTCATTCATTCTCATATAAAATGCCTTTATATCTTTTGGATAATCTGTTACAAACAGAGGTTTTTTATATACTTTTTCAGTTAAGTATCTTTCATGTTCAGTTTGAAGATCAATTCCCCATTCAACTGGATAATCAAATTTTTCACCGGACTTTTCAAGTACATCCACTGCTTCAGTATAACTTATTCTCCCAAAGTCAGAGTTTACCACATTATTTAATCTTTCAAGCAAAGTCTTATCTATAAAACTATTAAAGAAAGCCATTTCTTCAGGTGCATTCTCTAATACGTATTCTATTACATATTTAACCATCTCTTCTGCAAGATCCATATCATCTGCAAGATCTGCAAAAGCTATCTCTGGTTCTATCATCCAAAATTCTGCAGCATGTCTTGCTGTATTGGAATCCTCTGCTCTAAATGTTGGTCCAAAAGTGTATACATTTCTAAAAGCCAAGGCAAAAGCTTCAGCTGAAAGTTGACCACTAACAGTAAGATTTGCTTCTTTTCCAAAAAAATCTTTTTTGTAATCAATTTTTCCTTCTTCATCTTTAGACACATTATTAAGGTCTAAGGTTGTAAGTTTAAACATTTCTCCTGCGCCTTCACAATCACTACCTGTAATTATAGGGGTATGGGTATATACAAAATCCCTTTCCTGAAAAAACTTGTGTATAGCAAAAGCCGCTATTGAACGAACTCTAAATACAGCCGAAAAAGTGTTACTTCTTGGCCTTAAATGAGCTATAGATCTTAAATATTCAAAGCTGTGCCTTTTCTTTTGAAGGGGATAATCTGCATTTGAATTTCCATCTATAACTATCTTTTTCGCATGTATTTCAAAAGGTTGTTTCGTGTTTGGGGTTAGTACAACAACGCCTTCTATGCTTAATGAAGAACTTATAGTTATTTTTGATATTTCTTTAAAATTTTCAAGGTCCTTTTCAAATACAATTTGAACATTTTTAAAAAAACTTCCATCGTTTATCTCTATAAAACCAAAAGCATTAGATGCTCTTACAGTTCTCACCCAACCTGATATTTTAACTTCTTTACCACTAAAACTTTTAGTCTCCCTATATAATTTTTTTACCAGTATACAATCATACATTTACATTATTCCTCCTGTTACATATAATTTTAAATAAAATGAAACTTATCTATATGAAAACTTAATTTTATATACTAATCATTGCAATGTGTAAATTAGCATAGTATTTTTTAAGCATTTGTTAATTATGAAGGGTATTTACACGAGAATTATAATCTTACTTTGAATTTATGTCAACATTTTACTAATTGTTGTTTCATATTGTTTACACTAAATCATTATAACATAGATAACTATTATACAATTATACAATGGAAATGCATTGTATAAAATGATATTATTAAATATAAGAAAATAATTATAGGAAGGGTAAATAAATGCATAATGACCTAAAATATAACCAAACAAAATATTCAGAGAAGCTGAGCCTCATTTAAAGGTGACAAGTTAAAAGTTAAAAACCTTTTATAATTATTGAGAACATTTACCTTATCACTTGTCACTTTCAACTTTTTTTTGGGTAACCCTTGTTATAAATAAATCATATTCTATATTATATTACTTATATTTGGAGATTGAACTATGTGTGGAATTGCAGGTTGGATTAACTTTAAAGAAAATATACTATATAATAAATATGTAATTGAAAACATGACTGACACACTTAAGAAAAGAGGACCCGATGATTCGGGTTACTATTTTTCCAAGCATTCACTTTTAGGTCATAGGCGTCTTGTTGTAGTTGATCCTGAGGGTGGAAAGCAACCCATGATTAAAAGTATAAATGGAAACAAATTTATACTTGTTTATAATGGTGAATTGTATAATACAGATGAAATAAGAAATACATTAATAAAAGAAGGTTATAGCTTTGATTCATACTCTGATACCGAAGTATTATTAACTTCTTATATTCACTGGGGATATAAGTGTATTGAATATATTAATGGAATTTATGCGTTTGCTATCTTAGACGAGAGGAACAAAAGTTTATTCTTAGCTCGTGACCCCCTTGGCGTGAAACCATTATTTTATACTATTAAAGATAACTCCTTCATATTTGGTTCCGAAATTAAAACTCTTCTTGCCCATCCTGAAGTTAAACCAATTTTAACTAAACAAGGGCTTACAGAAATATTTGGACTAGGACCAGGTCGTGCTATTGGAAGCGGTGTATTTAAAGATATATATGAACTTCCCCCTGCTCATTGCGGAATATTTACTCCATATGATTTTACAGTGGAGGAATACTGGCGAGTAAAATGTGAAATTCATACTGAAACATTAGATGAAACCGCTGAACACGTAAAAACCCTTTTATATGATGCTATTAAAAGACAACTTGTTGCCGATGTCCCTGTGGGTACCTTCTTATCTGGCGGTCTGGATTCAAGTGCTATTTCTGCTATTGCAGCAAAAGAATTTAAAAAGCAGGGCAAAGTCTTAGATACTTATTCTATTGACTATGAGGACAACGAAAAGTACTTTAAAGCAAACGAATTTCAACCTAACTCGGATTCAGCTTGGGCTTTAAAAATGAAGGATTATATAGGAAGTAATCACAAAGGCATAATCAATTCTAATGAAGATTTAGCAAATACTCTAGTCGATGCAGTAAAAGCCAATGATTTACCTGGCATGGCTGATATAGATTCATCTTTATACCTGTTTTGCAAAGAAGTCAGAAAGGATAAAACCGTTGCACTATCAGGTGAATGTGCTGACGAAATATTCGGAGGATATCCTTGGTACAGAAGAGAAGAAGATATCAATGCAAATACCTTTCCTTGGTCAAAATCTGTAAGTGAGCGAAATAAAATACTAAGTGGTGATTTAAAAAAGTTGGATTTGGACAGTTTTGTAAAAGAGCACTACGAAAATACTCTTAAGGAGGTTCCACATATTAATGGTGAAAGTAAATATGCTAGCAGAATGCGTGAGCTTTTTTATCTTAATATTAAATGGTTTATGATTACCCTCCTAACTAGAAAAGATAGAATGAGTATGGCTAACAGCCTTGAGGTAAGAGTTCCTTTTGCTGATTACAGGTTGGTTCAATATGCCTTTAATATCCCCCCAGAAATGCGTTTTTGTGATGATAGAGAAAAAGGCATTCTGAGAAGAGCATTGACTGGAATATTACCTAAGGATATTGTGGACAGAAAAAAGAGTCCTTACCCTAAGACGCACAATCCAAAATATACTGTAATAGTTCAAAAGTGGCTAAAAGGGATTTTAAATGATCCCACTTCACCTATACTTGAACTTATAGATATCCCTGTAGTATCTGAAATAGTTGAAACTGGAGGAAAATCATACTTGAAACCTTGGTATGGTCAGCTTATGACCGGTCCCCAACTTATGGCCTACCTTATACAAATAGATACATGGTTAAGGTTATATAACGTTGAAATACAAATTTAACTTTCGCTATGTAACTTAATCATAATCAAAATGGCTAGTAATTTTGCTAGCCTATTTTCCTTGAAATGTATTAAAAATACCTACCTAAAAATAATCTTAATTATTATTCTTAGGTAGGTATTTTAATACTCAACTTATTTTTTTATCCACAACTATCTGAACAAATATATCCACAACCTGTTGGTCAAATTGTGTACCTCTATTATCCATTAGTTCTTTAATTGCAGCATTTTTAAGTAGGGGCTTTCCTCTATAGTTTCTTTCGCTAGTCATTGCATCAAAAGAGTCTGCTACAGAAATAATTTTAGCAAGTTTGTCTATTTCCTTCCCTATAAGTCCTTTAGGATATCCATTTCCATCAATTCTTTCATGATGCTCTAATAAAATTTCAGCAATCTTTCTTAAAAACTTAACATCCTTAATAATTTCGTATCCAATTTCAGGATGTTTTTTTATTATTGCATATTCCTCATTTGTAAGTGGACCCTCCTTATTTAATATAACATCAGGAATACCGATTTTCCCTATATCATGTAATATACTTGCATATTTAAGATTAACAAGTTCTTCATAGCTAAGCTGCATTTTTTCACCTATCAAAACTGAATATTTTGTAACCCTATCACAATGTGATCTTGTATATGTGTCTTTCGCTTCTATAGCATTTGCAAAAGCCTTAATGGTATTAAAATTGGCACTTGTTGTTTTATTTTCTTTATGAAGAAGCTGGGTAAATTTATCTCCTACAATCTTTATATTTTCTAAGGGGATTTCTATTTTAGTTTCTTTACCGTAATTACTGTACATATTAAACCTCCGTTTTTTGGCTCCATAATACTGATTATATATTCATGGTACCTTATTGTTTGCAATAAGTACTATGAATAAAATTATAAAGTATTCTAATTATAACCCAAACTTCAGTTTTTATACCTTTATTGGTATATAATTTGATTTTTTCATATTCCTAAGATATAACTAATCATTGACAGTTAATAAATAAAACCATGGAAATTTAATATTTCTCATGGTTTCAGGGTTAACTCTATTATTTAACTTCCTCAAATTGATCTTTTCCAACTCCACAGAGAGGACATACCCAATCTTCAGGAATATTTTCAAAAGCAGTACCTGGATTAACACCATTATCTGGATCTCCATCTTCAGGATTGTAAATATAACCACAAACTGTACAAACATAACTTTTCATTTTAAATCGCCTCCAACTTTTAATTTTTTGATTTATTTATTAAAATGGTCACAATGATTTATCATTGTGACCATATTTAATTCAAAGGTTAGTGTCTCCCTCATTCCAATCCACTGCACACATCCCACCAGACTGAAAGGCTTTTAGTACCCTTAATGTTTCATCCACACTTCTTCCTACATTCAAATCATGAACAACTGAGTATTTCAAAATCCCCTCAGGGTCAATAATAAATAATCCTCTTAAAGCTATTCCTTCCTCTTCAATATGAATACCATATTTTTTGCTTACTTCATAAGTTTTATCTGAAGCAATTGGGAAGTTTATCTTCCCAAGACCTCCCTGAGAAACATCCTTATTAATCCAAGCTTCATGTGAATATTGACTATCACAACTAGCTGCTAATACATCTGCATTTAAAGCTTTAAATTCATTAAATCTCTTGCTAAATCCAGTTATTTCTGTTGGGCAAACAAATGTGAAATCCAAAGGATAAAAGAATAAAACGAGCCATTTGCCTTTATAATCATCAAGCCTTATTTCAGTGAAACCACTTCCATCTCCCTGTACAGCATTCATTTTAAATTCTGGTGCTAGTTTACCTACTAATCTCTCCATAAAAAAACATCTCCCTCCTATATCATAATCTAAATTCGTGAAACATAAATAATTAAATTCTATCATATTCATTTAATTTTATTGTACTACTAAATCCTTGATAAGCTCATCTATCTTGGCTTTATCAAACCCTAATACAATATTACCATCCACATTTAGTACTGGTACTGCTTTTTGATTTGATAGTTTAAACATTTCTTCTCTTTGCTCTAAATCAGCACCAACATTTACATCAACAAACTCTACATTTTTAGATTTTAAATATGCCTTAGTCTTTTTGCACCATGAACAATCTGGTGTTGAATAAATTTTTACCATAATTAACGACCTCCTGAAATATATTTTTCTGCATTTAAGGCTGCAATAGTACCATCACTTACAGCTGTTGTAAGTTGTCTTATTTTTTTGTCTCTAACATCTCCTGCTACAAAAACTCCTTCTACATTTGTTTCCATGTTTTCATCAGCCTCAATATAGCCCCACTTATTTAATGTTACATAATCTTTAACTATATCAGCTTTTGGAACATATCCTATATATACAAAGATACCGTCAGAGTGAATATCACTCTTTTCACCAGTCTTAACATTCTCTATTATTATTTTTTCTATTTTATTATCTCCAACAACATTTCTTATTTCACTGTTCCAAATAACATTAACGTTTTTGTGTTTAAATAATTCATCTTGATCTGATTTTTCTGCTTGGAGTGTATCAAATTGATGAACTATAGTTATACTTTTAGCGTATCTTGTAAGGTAAGTTGCTGCTTCTATGGCTGAATTTCCTCCACCTACTACAACAATATCTTTTCCATCATATAATGCTCCATCACAAAGCTCACAATAATGAATTACTTTGCCGTGCAAATCTTTTTCTTCTGGTATTGGAAGTTCTCTTGGTTTAGCTCCTGTTGCTATAATAACTGCCTTAGCCTTATAAATCACATCGTCAGTTTCTATTATTTTTTCTTCATCGGTTAATTTAACTGATTTAATATACCCAAATTCATTTATATCTACTCCAAGTTTCAAAGCATGATTTTCCATTTTACTAGCCAACTCATCTCCAGATATCACATCAAATCCAGGGAAATTTTCCACACTGTAGCTGTTTTTTATTTGTCCACCTACTATCTCATTTTCTAAAACTATAGTATCTAGCTTAGCTCTCACTGCATATATTGAAGCTGTTAATCCTGCTGCTCCAGCACCAATTATTACTAGGTCAATGGCTCTTTCTTCTTTCATAACATACACCCCATTTTTTCAAACCAAAATAATTCAGTACATATTAGATTGTGTTAATTATTATTGTTAATTAATAATAATTATTGTTTATCACTAATTTAATTATATAACTTATGATAACTAAATGCAATACCATGTTTATTATTTTATTAGTATTTACTTGAATTTATCTAATATCCATAAAATTATTTCAATTAAATTTATTACAATTTAATTGTGTACAATTGAACTATCTTCAATTTATCACAAATTAATCACAGTGTCAAGTTATTCTTTAATTTTATAACACTAATTTTCTTTTCATGAATAACATATTATTGTAAGTTAAAATGCGAGGTGAATTATAATGCATGAAGATTCAAATTCAAATTTGAGGAAACATTCTTCTCACTTTCAGAATAGACCACCATTTACTGGTTTTGCTAGAGCATATGTTCCAATTCAACCTTTTGTTGGGTTACTGCCTCTAGATTTAGCCCTAAAAAAAGGCACTGTTTTCCCTAATATAAATGTGGATTACCCAAGATATTAAAGTAATTGGAGTGAATAAAATGGAAAGAAGTTATAACGATTTGTCCCAGAAAGAATTAATAAACAAAATTTATCAACTGAAGTTTGCAGCAGTTGATCTGAATTTATTTCTTGACAACAATCCTGATAATAGGAGGGCTTTAGACGATTACAACACTGTGAGTACAAGATTAAATGAAGTTATAGATATTTACCAGCTTAAATTTGGTCCACTATCAAACTTTGGCGGTTCACAAAGCACATACCCATTTGCATGGGTAGATGAACCATGGCCTTGGGAGATTGGATAATAGGAGGAAAAATATGTGGAACTATGATAAGAAATTAGAATATCCTGTTAAAATTAAAAATAAAGATTTAAACATGGCAAAATTCCTTGTAACACAATATGGTGGTCCCGACGGAGAGCTCAGTGCTGCTATCACATACCTTAACCAACGTTATACAATGCCAACAGGTAAAACAAAAGGACTCCTTACCGATATAGGTACAGAAGAATTAGCACACGTAGAAATTATTTGTGCTATGGTTTACCAATTATTAAAAGGTGCAACTCCAGATGAATTAAAGGCAGCTGGTCTTGGTGGTAACTATGCTCAACATGATAATGCTGTATTTCCAACAGACGCAAATGGCGTTCCATGGACAGCAGCCTATACTTCAACCCTTGGCAATCCCGTTACAGACCTTCATAATGATATGGCAGCCGAGCAAAAAGCGAAATCTACCTATGAACATTTAATTGACCTTACAGATGATTACGACGTTAAGGATGTGCTTAAATTTTTATGGTCTAGAGAAGTCATTCACTATCAACGCTTTGGAGAAGCCTTAATGAGCGTCTATGATTTAGTAGATAACAAGAAATGTTATTAATTTTACTCACATAAAAAAGAGATTTACACTTAAAATGAAAAAAAAGATTTACTTACTGATGGGGGATGTACATATATTTGCCATGAATCAGACTTATGTACTCTCCCTATTAACTTATCACTTCCCTCTTATAACTATCTTGTACCCAACCCCTCTTACTGTCCTTATAATATCATGTTCCTTATCATCTAATTTATCCCTCAAATATCTTACATAAACTTCCACAATATTCTCTTCACCATTAAAATCAAAACCCCAGACTTTTTCTAATATAACCTGTTTACTCATTACAAGCCCATTATTTATAATTAAATATTTTAGAAGATTATATTCAGTAGGGGATAATTGCAAAAGTCTTACGCCAAAATATATCTCATGAGCACCATCATCTATAGAAAATTTCCCTACTTTCATAACCTCATTTTTATCTCTGTATGTTTTTCTAAGTCTAGCATTTATTCTAGCTAGAAGCTCTCTAAAGCTAAAAGGCTTTATCATATAGTCATCAGCACCTATATTCAGCCCTCTTACCTTGTCATCGATATCATCCTTAGCAGTAAGCATAATAATTGGAGCTTCAATATACTTTTTTATTTCTAAACAAACCTCATAACCATTCTTACCAGGTAACATGATATCTAAAATTATTATGTCAGGATTTAGCTCTATTGCCATTGAAATTGCAGAATCACCATCGTAAGCTGCATGAACAATGTACCCTTCGGCCTCTAGACCCATCTTTATAAATTCAACAATACTTTCTTCATCATCTACAACTAAAATATTGACTTCTTCGTTTCCTCTAGAATTCATATGTAGTAACCATCCTTTTATAATGCATCTTAAAAAAATGTAATAAGTTTTTTAAGATGCCAAAATAACTTTTTCTTAAGTTTATCATAAAATCACAGTCTTTTGTATTTATTATAGGTTATTAGATGTATTCAACAAACTCCCCAACCGGTTTTCTATATCCCCTTAATCTTATATTATTAGGATCTTCCTTACCTATTGTTATTAGTAGCACAGGTTCATAATCGTCTTCTATGTGAAATAATTTTTTTGTTACTTCTGCATTAAACCCCATCATTGGACAAGTATCCCAGCCTTTATCTTTTGCTATAAGCATAAACATCATAGCTGAAATTGAAGCATTTCTTATAGCTTCATCTCTCATGAAATTTTCTCCTCTGCCTTCATACATTGCATATATGTCTTGAATTGTTTTTGCATAAGATATTTCATCTAGCATCCCAAGCATTTTCATTGGCTCATATATTCTCTCAGCATCCTTATAAGCCTTTTTGTTTCCAAGCACAATAATTGCAGCCGAAGACGTATGCACTTTATATTGTGGTGATGCCTTGTCCCGAAATAATTCCTTCATAGTTTTCTCTTTTATAACTAAATATTTAACATGTTGTAAATTGAAACAAGACGGTGCTAGCATTACTTCAGTAAATATTTCATTTAACTGTTCCTCTGTTATTTCTATGCCTTCTAAAAAATTGTTAGAAGACTTTCTAGCATTAATTAACTCATTGAAACTTGAATATGCCACAATTAATCACCTCTATATATTTTATGATACTTATTTTATATAACCATCATACTAAAAGTAACTTCATAATGTCAAGTCATTTTATCATTCTTAACTTGTATCTTGTAAGTTTTTAAAAACTACTTTATTATAATCTATAAGAAGTATATATTGGTTGGTGATAATTATGAATGAAGAGGCAATTTTAAAAATTAAGAGAGGCTACCTTAATGAAGACTTTAAATATTTCCATCTCAAAGATAAAAAAAACATGGATTTTGAATCCCATTATCATGACTTTAATAAAATTATAATATTTATATCTGGTACAGTAACCTACTTAATTGAAGGTAAATCATATAAATTAAAGCCATGGGATATTCTTTTTGTTAGTAGTAACGAGGTGCATAGACCTATAATAAGTCCTAATGAGGCCTATGAAAGAATAATAATATGGATAAATAAAAATTTCCTGGAAAAACATAATACAATTGATTGCGATTTATTGACTTGCTTTAAACTAGCAGCAGACAGAAAACATAACATGTTACGTTTGGATGCTAATAATATAAATAAAGTAAAATTAATATTACAAGCTTTAGGCGTTGAAAATAACAGTGTAGCTTTTGCTAGTCATATTTTAAAAAATTCCCTTATTATTCAGTTGCTAGTATATATGAACCGACTATTTATTGAAGACAAAATTGATGATAGTACTTTGGATGTAGAGTATGATGAAAGGATAGTTGAAATAATAGACTATATAAATAAGAATCTAGGTAGCACACTAACAATCAATAATATATCTTCAAATTTTTATATAAATAAATACTATTTGATGCATAAATTTAAAGAACAAACCGGATTTACCCTTCATAGTTACATTCAACAAAAAAGATTACTCTATGCAGCCTCTTTAATAAGAAAAGGTAACCAGATAACAGGTGTTTACTTAGACTGTGGTTTTGGTGATTATTCCAGCTTCATGAGAGCCTTTAAAAAAATGTTTCAATTATCCCCAAGAAACTATTCCAAGTTAATTATGAGTTGCAACAAGCTAAAAGATAGATGAAAAATATCTATCTTTTTGTAAGTTCCAAAATAAAATAAATCCAAAACTAAATTTGTCTGCATTTTACTTGAAACCTCCTCAAAAATATATTGACATAAAATATTCATGGGATTATAATATAATTCGTGATATAAATATACGAATGCGAAATATACGAATACGAAATATACTTTAAGGTGGTGATTAAGTGGAAACATTAGACGAGAGTATCGAGGTGGCAAAACTTTTCCAAGAAGTTATGCAGTTATTTAAACATAATATGAGCAAACTACTTGAAGAAACAGGTATGTCTATGCCTCAAGGTATGGTCATTGGACTTTTAGGCAAAAAAAAGAAGATGAAGATAACAGAATTAAGTAATGAACTTTGCTTATCCAATAGTACAGTATCCGGAATTATAGACAGACTTGAAAAAAGTGAAATGGTAGTGAGGGAGAGAAGCGAAGAAGATAGGAGAGTAGTTTACGTTAGTATAGCTCCTAACTTCAAGAGTATGCATAAAATTTTTCACAATCAACTTCAAAAAAGCGTTGAAGATATAATGAGCCGAGGAAGCGAAGAAGAACTTCATAAAATATTTGAAGGATTAGGCACACTTAAGCGGCTTTTGAGTATTGAAAAAAAATAAAATAATTACAATGAATGGAGATGACACTTTTGATTAAATTATTTAGATTTCTAAAACAATTTACATTACAGATAATAGCAATATTTATATTGATTTTTACTCAAGTACTTGCAAATTTATATCTACCAACTTTGATGGCTGATATAATTAATAAAGGTATAGTACAAAAAAATACACTTCAAACTATTTCATTTTTAGGATTTAGTGGAACTTATAAAGGTATGGATTATATTTTTAGGATTGGCATAATTATGCTGATAATTTCAGCAGGTGGTGTTATATGCTCAGTTATATCTGCCTTCTTGTCGTCACAAACTGCTGTAGGCCTTGGTAGGATTGTGCGTAATAAGTTATTTACTAAAGTTGAAGGATTTTCCCTTCACGAATTTGATAAAGTTGGTACGGCCACTCTTATAACTAGAACTACCAATGACGTTATTCAGGTTCAAGCAGCAACAATAATGATTTTTTCTATTTTGCTTTTTGCTCCTTTAACTGCTCTTGGTGGCATTGTTATGGCTTTAAGAGAAGATAAAACACTTACCTGGATTTTCGCTGTTGTAATTCCACTCCTTGGAATTATCATTGGAATAACTCTTAAATTCGCAATGCCATTGTTTAAATTAATGCAAGTTAAAATTGATAAATTGAATCTTGTATTACGTGAATCCCTTATTGGTATTAGGGTAGTACGTGCATTTAATCGTATTGATACCGAAAAGAACAGATTTAATGATGCCAACACTGATCTTATGGATAATGCTATAAAAGTAAATAAGATTATGGCATTTTTATTACCCATAATGATGTTAATTATGAATCTCACAACTGTTGCTATAATTTGGTTCGGTGCTAAAAGAATAGATACTGGTAGTATGGAAGTTGGTTCATTAATAGCATTTATTCAATATGGAATGCAAATTTTATTCGGATTCTTAATGCTTGCTATGGTATTTATAATGATACCAAGGGCTCAAGCATCTGCAATAAGAATAAACGAAGTATTAGAAATGGAACCTGAAATTGTTGATCCAAAGGTTATTAAATTGGCCGATAAACAAAGTGGATATGTTGAGTTTAAAGATGTAACTTTTAGCTATCCCGGTGCAGATCAACCTGCAATTAGTCATATAACATTTAGTGCAAAACCAGGTGAGACAACTGCTATTATTGGTGGTACGGGTTCTGGTAAATCAACACTGATTAACTTAATACCACGTTTTTATGATGCAACTAGTGGTGATGTATTAGTAGATGGGGTAAATGTACGTGAAATGAGTCAAGAAGCACTTCGCGCAAAGATTGGTTTTGTTCCTCAAAAAACCGTACTTTTCACTGGAACTATTGCCGAAAATATTAGATATGGTAAGGATGATGCTACAATTGAAGAAATTGAACATGCAACTAAAGTAGCACAAGCTACAGATTTTGTTAATGGAATGAAAGAAGGATATGATCACCTTATTGCCCAGGGGGGAACAAATGTATCTGGTGGACAAAAGCAACGTCTATCTATAGCACGTGCCTTAGTTAGAAAACCTGGAATATATATTTTTGATGACAGTTTTTCCGCACTTGATTTTAAAACCGATGCGAAACTACGTGCAGCACTTAAAAAAGAGACTGCAAAATCTACAGTAATAATAATTGCTCAAAGAGTTGCCACAGTTATGGATGCTGATAGAATTATAGTAATAGATGATGGCGCCATCGCAGGAATAGGAACTCACAAAGAGCTTTTAACTAGTTGTAAGGTATATCATGAGATTGTATCTTCACAGCTTTCAGAGGAGGAATTATCATGAGTGAAAACAACAAGAACGAAAAATCCGGTGGTAATATGGGGCGATCTGGTGGACCAATGGGATCATTCGCATCAGGACCAGTAGTTAAAGCCAAAGACTTTAAAGGAACATTAAAAAGACTGGTAGGGTATTTGAAGCCACAAAGAACTAATTTTATTTTAGTTTTTATATTTGCAATTATCAGCACGATTTTCACAATAGTAGGACCTAAGATTTCTGCAAAAGCCATAGATAAATTGGTTGAAGGTATAATGAATAAATATACGCTAATTGGTCTACATGCTCAGCAAGAAAAGATAGCAACTTTAGTTAAGGCTAACCCAGCAGCTGCAAAGAGTCCTAAAGTTATTGCAGGTCTTGCGCAAATTAAAGCTGGAATTTCTAAGGTAATGAATGTAAATAGTGGTAAGATAGATTTCACATATATACAAAATATTATAGTCCTTTTAATTGGATTATATTTAGTAAGTACAATTTTTGGATTTCTTCAACAATATATTATGGCTGGAGTTGCACAGAAAACAGTTTACAACCTACGCAGAGATGTTGATGAAAAGCTTTCAAGGTTACCACTTAAGTTCTTTGATGCAAGAACCCATGGTGAGATATTAAGTCGTGTTACAAATGATGTTGATAATATATCAACAACGCTTCAGCAAAGTCTAACACAACTGATTACTTCATTTGTTACAATCGTTGGTATCATCGTTATGATGCTTACAATAAGCCCAATAATGACATTAGTTGTAATTTTGACTTTGCCACTATATATTTTTGTGACTGCTTTTGTTGCAAAAAGGTCTCAAAAATATTTTGCTGCTCAACAAAAGGAAATTGGAGAAATCAATGGCCATGTTGAAGAGATGTATACGGGCCACAAGATTGTTAAATCTTTTGGACATGAGAAGGATTCAATACAAGTGTTTAGAAATATCAATGACAGATTATATGTTGCAGGATGGAAAGCTCAGTTCATATCAGGAATAATAATGCCTTTGATGAGATTTGTTAGTAATTTAGGTTATGTAGTAGTATGTATTGTTGGAGGACTCCTAGCAACCCAAGGTAAGGTGAGTATTGGTGATATTCAAGCCTTTATTCAATATTCCAATCAGTTTACTCAACCAATAGTTCAAACTGCAAATATCGCAAATATTATTCAATCAACTGTAGCATCAGCTGAACGTATTTTTGAATTACTAGATGAGGTTGAAGAACTTCCAGAATCTGTAGATGGCAAGTTAATTGAGTTTCCTAAGGGAGAAGTTAAATTTGAAAATGTTGACTTTAGCTATAAAACAGAAGAACCTCTTATTAAGAATATGAACATTGATGTAAAACAAGGTCATACAATCGCAATCGTTGGACCTACTGGTGCTGGTAAAACTACACTTGTTAACTTACTTATGAGATTCTATGAGATAGATGCTGGTAAAATTACAGTTGATGGAGTTGACATAAGAGACATGAAACGTGCACAATTACGTAATATGTTTGGTATGGTACTTCAAGATACTTGGCTCTTTAATGGTACTATAATGGAAAATATTGCTTACGGTAGAAAAGGTGCAACAGAAGAAGAGACTATGCAGGCTGCTAGAGCTGCTCATGCACATCACTTTATTAAGACTCTTCCTGATGGTTATAACACAATATTAAATGAAGAAGCTTCAAATATATCACAGGGTCAAAAACAGCTTCTTACTATCGCTAGGGCAATCCTAGCAAATCCAACTATTATGATACTAGATGAAGCTACAAGTAGCGTTGATTCAAGAACAGAAGTCTATATACAAAGAGCTATGTCAGAACTTATGCAAAACAGAACAAGTTTTGTAATTGCACATAGACTTTCTACAATTAAAGATGCAGAACTAATATTAGTTATGGATAAAGGAAGTATTATTGAGATGGGTACTCATAATGAACTTATTGCGAAGAAGGGCTTCTATGAAGATCTTTATAATAGTCAATTTTCTGGAGCAAACTTAGATAATGAGGTAGTATAAATTAAGATAGTATGAATATTATTGGACAGAAGAATAAGGTTATTTGGTTTTAAAAGAAATTTCAACAACTTTTTCATAAGAAGAACACGATTATAATTGTGTTCTTCTTATTTTTATAAATATTTTCTTCTCAAAGATAAAAAAATATTATTAAATCCTTTCATAATAGATTTTAGCAACATATTCTTATCAATCTATCAATTTAACGCAGTTAAATTATGCAATTTCATAATTATTCTAAGATTTTACTAGGAATATCTTCACCCCCATTGACATCCATATTCAGTTTGATATAATTAGTAAAAAGTTATTTAAACTTTATTAACGAGGAAAGTTGGTGAATTGTAATGTCAAACTCAATTATGAAAAGTGTAAAAACAATATATGGTTTCTATTTTAGCTTGAGCTTTTATTTTAGCGCAGGCTATTACTTTTACCCAAAAAAACTTAATAATCACTTTCATAATGAGTTCCGTGAATTACAATTTGTTTAATACATAAGGTAATTTTAACATTGTTAAAAGGAGAAGACTCATTTGGGGTCTTCTCCTTTTTTTTACAATTTGCCTTAAAATACTGTTTACACTCTAACTTTTTTAATACCAAAATATAAGGGGGCATTTATTATGATAATTGTAATTAAATCAGGCGTAGCAAAAAAAGAAATTGAAGCATTCAAACTAAAATTAGAACAAAGAGGGCTAATCGTTCATGAGGATTTTGGTCAAGAATACTGTATACTAGGATTAATTGGGGATACTACAAGTATTGATCCTAAGCAAATTGGTGCTTACAATATTGTTGAAAAAGTAATGAAAGTTCAAGAACCTTTCAAAAAGGCCAATAGATTATTCCATCCTGAAGATACAATAATTGATGTTAACGGCACGAAAATTGGTGGTGGAAACTTCACCGTAATCGCTGGTCCTTGTTCAGTAGAGAGTGAAGATCAAATTGTAGGAATTGCAGAAGATGTGAAAAGAGCCGGAGCAGGTCTGTTAAGAGGTGGTGCTTTCAAGCCAAGAACTTCACCTTACAGCTTTCAAGGTTTAAAACAAGAGGGACTTGATCTATTAAAAATAGCTAGAAAAAAAACTGGTCTACCAATAGTAACAGAACTTATGTCTCCTGATATGATCGATCGTTTTGTAGAAGACGTTGATGTAATTCAAATAGGAGCAAGAAATATGCAAAACTTTGACTTATTAAAAAAGCTTGGAAAAATTGATAAACCAATTTTATTAAAAAGAGGTCTATCAGCAACTATAGAAGAATTGTTAATGTCAGCTGAATACATCATGGCTGGTGGAAACGAAAAAGTAATATTATGTGAAAGAGGTATAAGAACCTTTGAAACTTACACAAGAAATACCTTGGATTTAAGTGCAATACCTGCAATAAAGAGACAAAGTCATCTACCTATTATTATTGACCCTAGCCATGCTGCTGGATTATGGTGGATGGTTGAACCATTGTCAAAAGCTGCCGTAGCTGCTGGTGCTGATGGACTAATAATCGAAGTTCACAACGATCCTGCAAATGCATTATGTGATGGTCAACAATCCATAAAACCTAAAAAATTCGAATCCCTAATGGCATCTTTAAAAGAAATCGAAAAATTCAAATGGAGATTTGATATAAGTGAACTTGGACTTTAATATTACCGTTATTGGCCTTGGGCTAATTGGGGGTTCATATGCCATGGCTCTCAAAGAGCTTAATCCCAAAAATTTATGGGGTGTTGACATAGATAGTGAAACAATTAAATCTGCTGAAAAAATGGGTATCATTGATAAAGGTTATACTGATGCTGCTATTCCGTTAAGCAAATCTGATATAGTTATTGTTTCTTTATATCCAGACCTTACGGTACAATTTATAAAAAATAATATTAATAATTTTAAAAGAGGTTCAGTTATTACTGACACCTCTGGTATAAAAAGCAAGGTAGTAAATGAAGTTTCTTCTTTCTTACCAGACTATGTTGATTTTCTTGGTGGCCATCCAATGGCTGGCAAGGAATCAAAAGGTCTAGCCTTTGCTTCAAAGGATATATTTAAAAACACAAATTATATATTAACACCAACAGAAAAAAACAAAGTTGAAAACATACAACTAATAAAAGATATTGCTCTAAGTATCGGTTGCACAAACATAGTCTCTGTAGACCCTAAAACTCATGATAAAATCATTGCTTACACTAGCGGTCTTCCACATTTAATTGCAGTAGCCTTAGTAGGCTGCGACAGTTTTAATGAGAAAAGCAAATCATTTATAGGTGGTGGTTTTAGGGATACTACAAGAATCGCAGCAATTAATCCAGAGCTTTGGTCTGAACTTTTTATATCAAATAAATCAAATGTTATAAAGCAAATTGAAGAATTTCAAAATAATTTATCAGTTTTAAAATCTGCCATTGAAAATGAAGATATTTGTGAAATAGAAGATATTTTTAATGTAGCGCGTAAAAAGAGGAGTGAACTAAACAATAATGAATAGTATTGTAGTAAATCTTTCTCATAAAACTTACCCTCTGTATATTAAAAGAGGTTTAATAAATGAAATTGGTATAGAAATAGCAAAAATATATACTGGCAAAAAAGTTCTTATTATAACCGATGAAAATGTAAACAAATTATATGGTAAAACTGTGGAAATTAGCCTTAAAATTAGCGGTTTTAATGTTGAGACCATTGTACTAGAACCTGGTGAAAAAAGTAAATCCGTTGATGTCCTTTTAAACGTATATAACGACCTTCTTGATTTTAAAGTCACAAGAGGTGATTTAATCATAGCATTAGGTGGTGGAGTAGTCGGTGATTTGACTGGTTTTGCAGCCTCAACATTATTAAGAGGAATACCCTTTGTGCAGATTCCAACTTCATTACTAGCTCAAGTTGACAGCAGTATTGGTGGAAAGGTAGCCGTTGATTTAGCGAGGGGTAAAAATTTAATTGGAAGTTTTTATCACCCACAGGCTGTATTCATTGACCCTAACGTATTAAAAACATTAAGTAAAACATTTTTACACGATGGTTTAGCTGAAGTTATAAAATATGGAGCCATAAAAGATATAGATTTATTTTTAAAACTAGAAAATTTAAAAGACGATGATGACGTGTTAGCTAACATAGATAATATTATCTATCAGTGTTGCAACATAAAAAAAGATATTGTTGAAATAGATGAAAAAGATACTGGGGATAGAATGATGCTAAACTTCGGGCACACATTAGGTCACTCAATAGAAAAATATTTCAATTATGAAAAATACACTCATGGGGAAGCCGTTGGAATTGGCATGTATTCCATAACAAGAAAAAGCGAGGAACTTGGTTTAACTGAAGTAGGCTCAGCTGAAAGAATAAAAAAAATACTTATTAAATATAATCTTCCTTATGAAGTTCTAGGTTTAGATAGAGATAAAATACTCCAAGCTATAAGCCTTGATAAAAAAAATGATAAGGATACTATTAATATAATCCTTCTAAAAAAATTAGGTGATGCTTTTATTAAAAATATAAATAGTTCTTTAATGAATGACTATATTTAGAAAGGTGGATACAAGTATGAACTATGTAACAATAAGTCCATCAAAGCTTGAGGGTGAAGTTATAATTCCTCCATCCAAAAGTTTAAGTCATAGGGCTGTTATTGCTTCAGGCCTATCAAAAGGTACTAGTATTATTGAAAATGTTATGTTCTCACAGGATATAATTGCTACCTGTGCCTGTATGGAGGCTCTTGGTGTTATTATAAAAAAAATAAAAACCAGTACTAACATTTATACTTTAAAGGTAACTGGAAGTAGCAATTTAAAACTTCTACAAAATGAAATTGATTGCTGTGAGTCAGGTTCAACCCTAAGATTTTTCATCCCTATTTCGTTAGTTCACCAAAACAACGTTACTTTTAAAGGAAAAGGTAAACTTATTTCAAGACCTTTAAAAGAATACTACAAAATTTTTGACAAACAAGGAATTGAATATTCAACAACTTCTGGTAACCTTCCATTAAAGGTAAATGGATCTCTTAAATCAGATCAGCTTGAAATAGCTGGAAACGTGAGCTCACAGTTTATAACTGGACTACTTTTTACTTTGCCACTTCTTAAAGATAACTCTACTATTAGTATTACTAGTAATCTTGAATCAAAAGGATATATTGATTTAACTTTAGATATTTTAAGTAAATTTTCCATCAATATAATAAATGATAACTATAAAAAATTTCATATAAGCGGAAATCAAGAATATAAAAGTAGGGACCTACGAGTTGAAGGTGATTTTTCACAAGCTGCTTTTTGGCTTGTAGCTGGCTCAATTGGTGGAGAAATTAATTGCCTTGATTTAAATTCCCAATCACTTCAAGGCGACAAAGAAGTAATAGACGTCCTTAAAAGAATGAATGCTACTGTTAAAATTAGTAGTGATAGCATATGTACTAAAACTTCAAAAACAAAACATACAACTATTGATGGTTCGCAATGTCCTGATATAATTCCTGTGCTTGCAGTTCTAGCATCCTTAAGTGAAGGTACTACTGAAATTATAAATGCAGGAAGGCTTAGAATAAAAGAATCCGATAGATTAACTGCAATAACTACAGAACTAAAAAAATTAGGTGCAGATATATCTGAAAAACAAGATGGTCTTATTATAAGTGGTAAAAATGAGTTAAATGGTGGAGAAGTGGACAGTTGGAATGATCATAGAATAGCCATGTCCCTTGCAATTGCTTCTCTTAGATGCAAAAATGATGTAATTATAAAGGATAGCAGTTGCATAAATAAATCCTATCCTACCTTTTGGCAAGATTTTAAAAAACTTGGGGGTAAAATAAATGAGTGGAGTTTGGGGTAAAAATATTAAACTTTCGATTTTTGGGGAATCCCATGGAAGAGCTATTGGAATAACCATAGATGGGTTAGAACCAGGTATTTTACTTGATATAGATGCTATAAAAGCAGAAATGGATAGACGTGCTCCTGGTAGAAGTCCTCTTGCCTCGGCAAGAAAAGAAAGCGATACTTTTGAAATCCTTTCAGGTTACTTTAACGATAGAACTACTGGTACACCACTTTGTGCCATGATTCGTAATACAGATGAACATTCAAAGGATTATAGTAATTTAAAAACATTGATGCGCCCAGGTCACGCTGATTATACTGGAAACATAAGATATAATGGATTTAATGACTATAGAGGTGGTGGTAGCTTTTCCGGAAGAATTACTGCCCCACTAGTATTTGCTGGAGCTATAGCAAAACAAATTTTAGCCTCTAAGGGAATTGTGATTGGAAGTCATATAATTAGCATAGAAAAAATTCATGAATCTTCTTTTGAAGATATTCATTTAACTAATGAAGTCCTAAAAAAACTTTCTAAGGATGCTTTTCCCGTAATAAAAAAAGAAATTGGTGATAAGATGCAGGAATTGATACTACAAGTAAAAAAAGATTTAGACTCTGTAGGTGGTATAGTTGAAACTGCCATTTTAAATTTACCTGTTGGCATTGGTTCTCCTTTTTTTGATTCAGTTGAATCCCACTTGTCACAGCTTATATTTTCAATTCCTGCCACCAAGGGAATCGAATTTGGAAAAGGTTTTGATATAACAGAGTTAAAAGGTTCCGAGGCCAATGATGAATTTTACATTGAAAATGACATAATTAAAACTAGTTCTAACAATAACGGTGGCATACTTGGCGGCATAACAAGTGGAATGCCTCTTGTGTTTAGAACCGCAATTAAGCCTACCGCTTCAATTTCAAGATCTCAACACACCATTGATATAAAAAAGCGTGAAAATTCAGAGCTAATAATAAAAGGGCGACATGATCCATGCATAGTTCCAAGAGCAATCCCAGTAATAGAAGCCTCAGCTGCTATTGCTATACTTGATTTAATTTTAGATATCAAGACTTCTTGAAAAAATAGCTGAGAAAGGAGTATCCTATGAAAGATTTAAAAACACTACGAAATGAGATTGATGTTATAGATAAGGAAATAGTCGCTCTTTATGAAAAGCGAATGGATGCAGTTCTAGGCGTTGCGGCCTATAAAAATAAGAATTCTGTTGCTATACTTAATTCTTCAAGGGAGAATGAAGTTATAGAAAAAAATCTTAACCTATTAAAAAATAAAGACTACTTAATCCCAACTGAAAAGCTACTAAAAACAATAATTGATATTAGCAGAGATTATCAGTCCAGTAAGATATTTGCCTTAGTTGAAAAACGGGATAAATCTTCAATAGTAGATTTAGAATATGAATTAAAAAAAGATGATAATGGAAAAAAATATAGTGTTGGTTTTCAAGGCGTTCCTGGATCATTCAGTGAAGAGGCCTTAATCCAATACTTTGGTAGCAATACAATTTCTCGAAGTTTTAGTGAATTCCAAGATGTATTTGAAGCATTGCAAAACGGAAAAATCGACTATGGTGTGTTACCTGTAGAAAATTCCTCAACTGGTGGCATAACCGAAGTATATGAACTTCTACGAAAATATGGTTTATATATTACAGGTGAAAAATGTATAAAAGTATCCCATAATCTTCTTGGGATTAAAGGTGCTAAAATAGAAGACATTACCGAGGTTTATTCACATCCTCAAGCTTTTCAGCAAAGTAATGTTTTTTTTAAAAATTATCCTAATCTAAACCTTGTGCCTTACTATAATACAGCTACAAGTGCAGAACTTGTGGCAAAAAAGAACAACAATACAATTGCAGCAGTGGCTAGCGAAAAAGCTGCTGATCTTTATAATTTAGATATACTTGAAAAAAATATCAACTATAACACACAGAACTATACAAGGTTTATAGTTATAAGTAAAAATGTTGAAGTCAGCGAAAAATGTAACAAAATAAGTGTAGTTATAACTGTTCCTCACAAAACTGGATCCTTGTATAATATTTTAAGCAATTTTGCTCATAACAATCTAAACATGATGAAAATTGAATCCCGGCCAATTGAAGGTAAACCTTGGGAATACTTCTTCTATATTGATTTTCAAGGTAATCTAATTAACCCTGAAATAAAAAAGGCTGTAGCTCTAATAGAAAGAAATTCTAGCTATTTTAAACTTTTAGGAAATTATATATGTACAACTTAATGGATTCACATAATACATCCGGGAGGAGATATTAAATGTCACATTTATATGGACTTATTGGAGAAAAGCTTGGTCATAGCATTTCTCCAAAGATACATCTAAATCTATTTAAAAAATTGAATATGGCTTCTGATTATAAACTTTTTGAAATTGAAAAATCAGAACTTAAAACCCGATTTTATGAGCTTAGAGATGCTGGAATTGAAGGTCTTAACGTTACTATTCCTTACAAAGTGGATTCCATAAGCTTTTTGGATGAAATTTCAAAAGAGGCAGAAAAAATCGGAGCAATAAATACAATTTGTTTCTCCAAAAACAAAATAGTAGGTTATAATACGGATTATTTTGGTTTTGCAAAAATGCTAACTAAAAATGCTATTGAAATCAAAGATAAGACGGTGGTTATACTTGGTGCTGGTGGTGCTGCAAAAGCTGTAATTCAATATATGATTGATGGTAATGCTAAAAAAATATTTTTGGTTACTAGAGATACTTCTCGCGCTGCTAAAAGCTTTAAAGACGTTGAAATAATAGACTATAAAGAACTTGAAGAAGTTAGCAATGGTCATGTAATAGTAAACTGTACACCTGTAGGAATGTATCCCAATACTAGCAACTGTCCTGTAAGTGAAAACTGCTTAATAAATTTTTCTGTAGCAATAGATTTAATATACAATCCTTACGAATCTTTATTTTTAAAAATTGCTAAAAAAAATGGGTTAAAAGCTATTAATGGATTATATATGCTTGTTAGTCAGGCAATCTATTCAGAAGAATTATGGAATGAAATTCATGTGGATGATGCTGTAATTGATGACATATTTCATGATTTAAAAACATCATTATTATTATAATCATTTAGGAGTGCTAAAAAAATAGCTAGTGATTGTTCTGGTCTATTTTGCTGCATGCCTTTAAAGGATGGATTTGAAATGGACAAAAATATTGTACTAATAGGAATGCCTGGTTCTGGTAAAAGCACTATAGGTGAACTACTGTCAAAATTGTTAGGCTTAAAATTATATGATGTTGATCAATTTATAGAGAAAACTGAAGGCAGGAGTGTTTCTGAACTATTTAAAACTGGCGAAGAATACTTCCGAGCTATAGAAACAAAAGCCATAGGAATTATATCATCTTATAATAAAGTTATAATCTCCACTGGTGGTGGCACTATTAAATCACCTCATAATATAGAAATGTTAAGAGACCATGGTTTGATAATATTTATAAACAGGCCACTAAATGATATCATGGCTGACATAGATACTGAAAGCCGACCACTATTAAAAAATGGTAAAGAAAAAATATACGAACTATACCAAGAAAGATACCCTTTGTATAAGAAATATTGTGATTATGAAATTATTAATGACAAAGATATTAATCTAGTCTGCGATCAGATTAGTAATTTGATTTTAAAGTAGGAGTGATGTTTTATGAGACTATTAGTTATTAATGGACCAAACATTAATTTTTTGGGCATTAGAGAAAAAACTATTTATGGATCTAAAGATTATAATTATCTTTGCAATTATATAAAACAAGAGGCTGAAAAGTTACAGGTTGACGTAGATATTGTTCAAAGCAATATTGAAGGTGAGATAATTAACTTTATACAAGGCTCTTACGGTAAATATGACGGTATTATCATAAACCCTGGTGCCTATACCCATTACAGCATTGCTATTTACGATGCACTGATGTCTGTAGACATCGATATAATTGAAGTACATATAAGTAACGTACATAAGCGAGAAGAATTCAGAAGAAAATCCGTAACAGCTCCAGCCTGTAAAGGCCAACTTTGTGGTTTTGGTTTCTATGGTTATATAATGGCTATGATGGCACTATTGGAAGCAGCTAAGAGTTAAAAGTGACAAGTGGCAAACTAAGGAAGACTTTTCTGCGCCAGCAGAAAAGTCTTCCTTATATGTTCACAGTTATCTGATAACTGCTATATCATCGTGCAAGTCTTTCAATAAAGTCCTTAACATCTTTAATTTCTAAAATATCATTTTTCTTAAAACCTCTCCCAGTATTTTGAGTGGTCATATTAACCTTTATATTAACTGGTCCAGATTCACCATTAGTTTTTAAATCAACAAGAAACTTATCATATCTTTCCTGCTCACTACCTTCATATTTACAAATATCAAAATTAAAGCCAAAATTTGTTGAATAATTATATTCAATGTTAAAATCATCATTTCCTGTACCTGTAACTTTTAGTTTAAATGTTTTCACTTTTGCACCTCCAAAATTTTTGACCAATGAAGCGCACATAGATCTGATTTTCATCAATCCATGTGCGTTACATTAGTTTAGGAAAATTGTTTCAAAGCTAAATTATACTATTTTAAACTTCTAAATTATCATCACTTTCAATAGCTAATTCACCTTCACGTTCTTCTTTAACATACTGAGCATCTTGAATTCTAAAGAACGGTAAGTATATTGCTGTTGCAATTACAATTATAATAATCTGTAGTACTGCACCTCTCCAACCTGCAACTATAAGTCCTGATATTATTGGTGGAGTAGTCCATATTGCCTGTACTGCTGTAAAACATGGTACTAAACCACTGTATATTGCAAAGTAGGTAAGCAAACCAGAAATTATTGGAACTATTATAAATGGTACAAACATAAACGGATTAAGTACTATGGCAAAACCGAAGAGCACTGGTTCATTTATATTAAATAAACCTGGAACTAATGCCAAATTACCTAATGTTTTTAGACGTTTTGACTTAGCGAATAAGAACATTGCTAAAACAAGTCCTAAAGTTATACCTGAACCACCCATGGTAAGAAAATTATCTTGGAATTGTTGAGCAATTATGTGAGCATTTTTTCCTGCACCTGAAGCAACGAGTTTTGCACCAGTTTTAATAACATCTTGATTTCCAAGATCATTTGCCTGGTATATTGCACCCATAACACCACCAACAAGAACTGCACCATGAACACCAAACCACCAGAAGAAAGAAATTACGAATGGTATAGCAATTGCTCCACCAAGTGAATCTGTAATACCTTGCATAGGGATTTCTAGTACTTTGTAAACCCATTCAATGAAAGTACCTCCAGAAACAACACTGAATAGGATATAAACTAATGCTCCAGCTGTCATAAGTACAGCAGCAGGTATAAGTGTAGAAAATGCATTTGCAACACCTTCTGGTACACTATCCGGCATCTTAACTCTTATATCTCTCTTAATAAACCATGTGAAAACATATCCTACAAATAACCCAACTAAAATAGCTGCGATCATGCCTTTTCCACCGGTCCATCCAGTAGGAATAGCATTTCCGAGTTTATCCGCATGTTTCATTACAACTCCGCCTACTTTATCACCAACGGCAACTGCTAGGTAAGAAGGTGAAACAATTAGGAAGGTTACAATTCCAAGCATTCCTGCTGAAAGTGAGTCACATCCTTCATTTTTTGCATATTGTGAAGCTATTCCATATACAGCTATAATAGCCAATATATTAAAAGTTGCATTTGAAACTTGGCTTAGTGGTGCTGCCCAGCCTGCACCAAATATGTTTGTCATCCAAGTACTCCATGCTGGTATTGGAAAATTGGCAATTAATAGGAAAATCGAACCAATTAACGTAAATGGCATAGTCATCATAAAGCCCTGTGAAATTGCCATAATAACTTTGGAATTAGCAAATTTCATCACTGGTGGTAAGATTTTCTCTTGAAACGCATCAACTTTACTACTCATTTTATAATTCCCCCTTAAATATATGTTTATTTGCCTAAAAACCTTAAGACATACATTAACTGATTGAAAAAAGGATCTCTATATTTCGTGAAATATATCTATTATTGCGAAATTCACATTGAGTAATCCTTCCTACAAAGTTAAATGTTTTCGCCTCTCTCTTCAATAATCTTCTTGTACCAATAGAATGAGAGCTTTTTCTTTCTTTTTAGGTTATCCTTTTGATCCACATAGATGAAGCCATATTGTTTTTTATATCCATTTAGCCAACTTAATAAATCAATTGCAGACCATGCATAATATCCTTTTAGATTAATTCCTTCTGAAATTGCTTTCTTAATTGCTTTTAAATGTGTTTCTATGAATTTTATTCTAGCAACATCTACATCTTCGCCTTCTATTATTGGGTCCGCATCACCTAAGCCATTTTCGGTAACATAAAGTTTAATATCACCATAATCTGACTTTAATGATCTTACTCCTTCTAAAAATGCATCAGGTGCTATTTCCCAGCCCCATTTTGTATAATTCTTATCAGGCATTGTAACTGTCCTATATACACCATCGAAAGATGCACTTCCAGGCGCTCCATCTCTAGTTTGCTTCGAACTTGCTCCAACATCATTGTTTTTAATAACTCTTCTAGGCTGATAATAGTTCAAACCTATAAAGTCATTTTTAGGAGCAGCAGATTTTATTACAGCTAGTTCTTCATCAGTCCAATCAGGAACTATTCCTTGCTCTTTAAGTTGTTTCACCACATATTCAGGATAAGTGCCTTTCAGTACTGGATCATAATACCATGCTATTTCATACTGATTTGCATGGTAAGCAGCGAATACGTTTTCTTCTTTGTTATCTACTGGGAATGCTGGTGAAAATACATGAGTAATTCCTATCTCGCCAAATTGTCTTAACTTTTTATAAGTCTCAACAGACCTAGCATGAGCAGTTACCACGTTGTGTGTTGCCATGAAATATTTTTTAGGATCATTTTTTATTCCTGGTGGATGTGATCCTTCTAGATATCCATGACCACAAAATACGATTGTTTCATTAAATGTAATCCAATGTTTAACCCTGTCCCCAAATGCTTCAAAACATACTTTAGCATATTTTACAAAAGCATCAATTGTATTCTTATTTAACCAACCTCCTTCCTCTTCTAAAATTTGTGGCATATCCCAATGGTATAATGTTGCAAAAGGAACAATGCCATATTTTAAGCATTCATCGATTAGGTTGTTGTAGAATTCAATTCCTTTTTCATTTACCTCTCCATGGCCATCAGGTATTATCCTTGCCCATGAAATAGAAAATCTATAGGAATCTAGTCCCATGTCTGCCATAAGCTTTATGTCTTCCTTATATCTGTGATAATGATCTATAGCAACATCACCATTAGTACCTTCGAAAGTTTTACCCGGGATTTTTGAAAATACATCCCAATTAGTAACACCTTTCCCATCTTCGTTCCATGCACCCTCTACTTGATATGATGCAGAAGCTGCGCCGAAGAAAAAATCTTTTGGAAATTTCATATAGAACCTCCTCTTCACATTAGTTGATTTATGTTTTGGTTATTTGCTAGCTAATTTTAATGCTTGCTGCAATACTTTAGCACCATTCATCATTCCATAATCTGCGCTATTTATCATTTCTATTGGTACAGAATTCTTCTCGCATAAAATCTTTGCCTTTGGTAATACGTATCTAATTTGAGGTCCCAATAATACTACATCAGCCTCACCTATATATTTAGACATTTGTGCTTCTGGATATGCATTAATAGTAGCGTCAATGCTTTTACTTACAGCCTCTTTTCTCATTTTTGAAACTAACATACTCGTTGACATACCTGCATTACAAAATAATAAAATTCTAGTCATTAAACTTCCTCCTTAATTAATCAATTTATTTAGTAACGGATTTATAGCTTTTCTTAGTTCAATCATTTCAAGTATCAAGTTTCTTTCTGATATCGTTGTCATAAGATGGTCTTGTGAATGCACAAATAATATAGAAACTGTTAATGGTTCACCACTAGCTTCTTGTTGTAGCAGTTTAGTTTGAATATCATGTGCTTTTCCTATTGCTTCATTTGCCTTCTCAATTAAAGCTTCTATTCCATCATATTGTCCTTTTTTTACATTACTAAGAGCTTCATACAAATAGCCCTTAGCCTCACCAGAATAAATAATTATATCCATCACTATTTGTTCTATATCCATCTGCATTCCTCCTTTATATAACATATATATCTTATTTTTACTTTATATCTATATACAAGCAATTACCATGCCAAAACACTATCACATCTTGTATTAATACTAATAATCATTATATTTATACACTAACATATAGTGTTTAAGTATTTTATATAGTGTTTTGAATGGAATGTGCTAGTGTTCAAACACATAGAACAAATATACGATATAACTGTTTCATATTTCATAATTCATCCTCACTTTATATATTTATCTATATACCTAGCAAAGGATTAATAAGCCTTCTTAGTTCAATTATTTCCAAGATTAAGTTTTTTTCTGATATAGTTGTCATCAAATGATCCTGTGAATGAACAAACAATATAGTAACGTCTACTGGATCTCCACTGGCTTCTTTTTGTAACATTGATGTTTGTATATCATGAGCTTTCCCTATTGATTCATTTGCTTTCTCGATTAGTTCATCTATCTCATCATACTTTCCTTCCTTTGATTTACTAAGTGCTTCATACAAATAGCCTTTAGCTTCTCCAGAATAGATGATAATGTACATTATGGTTTCTTCTATACTCATTTCTTTCTCAACTGTTTCTTCTACATCCATTTTCCTGTCCTCCAGTCATAACAAATTCAAATTTTGTTTTACACTAATGTATATAGCAATATTCATGCCAAAACACTATTTTTTAGCTATAACGTTATATTTTATACCTCTTTATATTAATATCTATAGTGTTTGATTTTTATAGCTAGTGTTTCGTGATAATGCTATAGTGTCCAAACACATTTTATATATTATGTAGAATTATTATTTTTTATATTATATAATGTAATTATTAGGCTATCATATGAGGAGGTCAATTAATGAACAGAAATGAACTAATATATAATAAACTATTAGAAATAACTGATGAAAGCGGTATTGACGCTCAAAGTTTGTCCGCAATTTTAAACATAAGTAGATCTAATGTTAGCCACGAACTTAATAACCTTTGCAAAGAAGGAAAAGTTTTTAAGACTTTTGGAAGACCAGTTAAATTTTTTATTTCAAACACTGAAATCACTAAAATTCATAAATCAAAATTGGATGAACTTGTAAATGATAATATAAGCCTAAAACAAGCCGTTGAACAAGTAAAAGCAGCAGTGTTATATCCACCTAAAGGTATGAATTGCCTAATACTTGGTAATACCGGAGTGGGCAAATCAATGTTTGCTTCATTAATGTATGATTATGCCGTAGAAATGGGAATAAAATCAGCTGATTCTCCTTTCATCATATTTAATTGTGCTGACTATACAAATAATCCTCAACTTCTTACTTCTCAATTATTCGGTGTAAAAAAAGGTACTTATACTGGTGCCGATAGTGATAAAGTTGGACTAATAGAAAAAGCAAATGGTGGAATATTATTTTTGGACGAAGTTCACCGGTTACCTCCTGAAGGTCAAGAAGCTCTATTTGTATTTCTTGATACAGGTTTATTTAGGAGAATGGGTGATGACACATCGAGAAAATCTGATGTTCTAATAATATCAGCCACAACAGAAAATCCAAATTCCGCACTTTTGAAAACATTTACTAGAAGAATACCAATGTGTATAACTCTTCCTACACTTGGTCAGCGAACCCTGGAAGAAAGGCTTTACTTAATAAAAAGTTTTTTCAAACACGAAAGTGAAAAACTTAATATGGACATTCTAGTATCATTAAATACTATGAGGGCCTTTCTCTCATATGATTGTCCTAATAATATTGGTCAATTAAAAAGTGATGTCCAGCTTGTTTGTGCAAAAGCCTATTCGGAATTTTTAACCAAAATCAAATCAGATGTAAGAATAAATAGTCACAGCATTCCAAGCTATATAAGAGAGGGTTTATATAAAGAAAAAGAGCATAGAATATTATGGAATAAACTTGTTAGTGAAGAAGTTGAATTCTTCAAATTTTCTAGTAAAGATGACAATAACCAGGGCGCAACAAAAATTGAAAATACCAATATATATGATATTATGGAACAAAAGATTGAAAAATTAAAATACAAAGGCATACCAGATATCGATATAGAAAATATTTTAGAAAAAGATATAACAAAATATTTCGAGAAATATATCAGTGGTGTTTCAGAAGATATAAATAGAAAAAATCTATTAAATATACTTGGTGAGGATATACTAAACTTCATAGATAAAATAGTTTATGAAATAGTTACTTCATTGAAAAGAAATCTAAACAATAATGTATACACTGCCATAGCACTTCATATTAACACATTAATTATAAGAGTATACAACAATAAAAATATTGTTAATCCTCAGCTTAGTAAAATAAAACAGCTTTATCCTGTAGAATATAAAATAGCACTTGAGGCTAAAACTAGCATTGAGGAATATGTACATATATCTATTCCCGATGATGAAGCTGGTTATTTAACACTATTTTTACTTAATGATGATAAATATTCACAAAAGGGTATCGATAAAGTTAATGTAATATTAATTGCTCATGGTAAATCCACAGCTACATCCATGGCTGATGTAGCCAACGAACTTCTTGGTGAAAATTTTGTTATAGGGATTAATTCTCCTATTGAAGTTAAGCCTTCTATAATATTAGAAGAACTAAGGAAAACAGTAAAAGAAAATTATACAACAAGCGGTTATATCCTTCTTGTAGATATGGGTTCACTAACAACCTTTGGTGAAATGATTGAAGAAGAATTTAAAATTCCTGTTAAAGTTTTCCCATTAACTTCAACTTTACATGTAATTGAGGCTACCAGAAAGGCTCTTCTAGGTTTTTCTCTTGATGAGATTTATAGGGATTTAGAATTAGTAAATTCATATGTGTACGTAAATAAAAAGTTAAAAGATGAAAATGTGGATAAACCTAAAATATGCATGATAACTGCATGCCTTACTGGTGAAGGTGGTGCACTAGCTGTAAAAAGCTTTTTAAACAATAATTTGAATTATGATAAAGATGAATTCGAAATTATCCCATTAAACTGTTTAGATAAAACTTTTTTTGCTGATCAACTAATGAAAATACAAAATGAGCAAGATATTTTATTTATAGTAACTTCATTCCCTATAAAATCAAAAATAAAACAGTATAATATTTATGATGTAATAAGTATGAAGGTTATGGAAGAAATACAATCAATAGTTGATTCAAGAACAGTTATATTAAAGATGCCTTCAATTATTAAAGAAAATATTGAAAATATTGATGGTGATGAGTTATACGAAGATATAACTGAATTCATTAATAGTGCTGAGGCTGGTATAAATATTAAACTAGATGACGAGACTCTTATTGGTCTAAGCCTTCATATGGCATTTGCCATTAGCCGTATAAAAAGTGGTGATAGTACTGTTGAATATCCAGATAAAACACAGTATATAAATGAAAACTTAGCCTTATATGAAATTATAAAAGAAAACTTAATATATATATATAACAAATACTTTATTAATATTTCTGATAATGAAATATGCTATATTATGAAATTTTTCTCTCACCCTGATTACGAATCATTGGAGGTGTAAATCTTAATGAAAACTTCTGCGGTAGAACGAAATTTTAGAAAGATAAAAAATCAACTTAATCAGGCTACTGAAATTGCTAAACATACAAAACCCAGTGCTCTTTGGGAACATGAATCCTCTGTAAGGAAAAAGCTTAAGCTTTTAAAAGAATTTGAAAATTCAAACTTAAAAGATTATGACCAAGTTTATGCTGATTATACAAGCCTTTTAAATTTTATTTCTAATAGATTACTAGAAAATTATAATACTCAAAATAATACTAAGTTTGTTTTTAAAAATATAATTGAAAACAACTATGACAGCTATTTAGAGTTAGGTATTATAAATGTATTGATTGTAAAATACGTTCCAGATATTATATCTAATAAGTTTAATACGGTTTTTCCATCAAACCCCAAGAATGAATATAAAGTAGCACGAAGTTTAGATAGAAAATTTATTTTACATTTAGGTGAAACTAATACCGGAAAAACTTACAATGCTATTGAAAAGCTTAAATCAGCTTCAAATGGAATTTATCTTTCTCCACTAAGGATTCTTGCTCTTGAAAACTTTGAGAAACTAAACAATGAGGGTATTAAATGCAATTTGCTTACTGGTGAAGAAGAAATAATAGTCCATGGAGCTAATCATACATCTTGCACCATAGAAAAATTGGATTTAAGAAAGTATTATGATTTAGCAGTAATAGATGAAATCCAAATGATAGATGATGATCAAAGGGGCTCTGCATGGACAAAAGCTCTTTTAGGTTTAAAATGTACTGAAATTCATGTTTGTGGTGCTATTAACTCAAAGAAACTACTCATAGATATACTAGAAGATTGCGGTGACCAATACGAAATCAAAGAATATAAACGTAGTATACCTCTTGAAATGGATTATAAAACCTTTTCCTATAGTAGTGCCACTGAAGGTGATGCACTTGTAACTTTTTCTAGAAAAAACGTACTAAATCTAGCCGCTTATTACTCTAGCATAGGAATTAAAGCAAGCATAATATATGGAGATCTTCCTCCCGAGGTGAGAAAAAAACAATATGAAGAGTTTACATCTAAAAAAACTAAAATATTAATAACCACAGATGCTATTGGCATGGGTGTAAATCTTCCTATAAAAAGGATTATATTTATGGATATCAAAAAATTTGACGGATATGAAGTGAGATACCTAAAATCTAGCGAAGTAAAACAAATTGCTGGTAGGGCTGGTAGACGTGGTATTTATAATGTTGGTTACATTGCTACCTTTAACAATGTTCAAAATTTCATAAGTGAAAATATAAAAACAAAAGATAAAGAACTAGAGCAGGCTGTTGTTGGACCCAGTGATGAAATTTTAAAAATAAAAGAACTATCGCTCAGAGAGAAGCTAGCACTTTGGAGCACCAAACCAGAAAAAACACCATACTATAGGAAAATGGACATAAATGAATATTTAATAATACTAGATTATATAAAAAATTATAAATTAGAAGAAAAAATCCAATGGAGACTTTTAAGTATACCTTTTGATGTATCAAATACAGCTATGCTAAATTGGTTTCTAAATTATATTGACGAACTGTTTGTGGCTAAAAAAAATACTATTTCTAAACCTAGTTGTAACATAGAAAATCTAAGTCAATATGAAATTCACTACCAAAAAATAAATCTCTACTATTCTTTTTCAAGGGCTTTCAATTTAGATTTTGATAAAGATTTTGTATATAATGAAAGATTTAATGTAAGTGAAAAAATTAATAATCTCCTAAGAACCTTCTCCTTTAGTCCCAGTTAGTAGCAATAACTAGCACTGGTATAGTTAAAAATAGGAGTAGTAGATTTGTTTGAATTTATCCACTACCCCTATTATATTGAATAATTTCAACTTGTGAAACTTATTATTTTAAACAACTTTCATTCATCTTCTAATATT
>Ga0255362_1000032_pt1 | contig 43236 bp, 37 predicted proteins | sample GFST75r2metaG_FD_186000 | JGI IMG/M metagenome (GOLD analysis project Ga0255362, IMG submission 186000)
TTTAAAAGCAGTGGAACTTGTATCAAAGGGTAAAGCTGATATGGTAATGAAGGGTTTAGTTGATACTGCAACCTTCTTAAGATCAGTATTAAACAAAGAAGTAGGCCTTAGAACTGGAAAACTTATGTCTCACGTTGCTGTTTTTGAAACAGAAGCTTTTGACAGATTATTATTTTTAACAGATGTTGCCTTCAATATGTACCCAACACTAAAAGATAAAATCCAAATAATAAACAATTCAGTAAAAGTTGCCCATGCAGTTGGAATTGAATGTCCAAAGGTAGCTCCAATTTGTGCTGTTGAACTTGTAAATGAAAATATGCCTGCAACATTAGATGCAGCTCTACTTTCAAAAATGAGTGATAGAGGTCAATTTAAAGGATGTATAGTTGATGGACCTTATGCCCTTGATAATGCTTTAAGTGAAGAAGCAGCAGCACACAAGAATGTAACAGGAGCCGCAGCTGGAAAAGCGGATGTACTTTTACTTCCAAACATAGAAACAGGAAACGTTATGTATAAAACAATGACATACATGACTAACTCAAAAAATGGATGTATATTAGTTGGAACTTCAGCTCCAGTTGTATTAACTTCAAGAGCTGATAGCCATGAAACAAAAATGTATTCAATAGCTCTTGCAGCACTAGTTGCAGGTGAAAAATAGTATTGACCTAGTACTCAGTAAATAAATAGGAAAAGGAGTAAAAATATGCATAGATTGTTAATAATCAATCCAGGTTCTACTTCAACAAAAATTGGTGTTTATGAGGATGAAACTCAAATATTAGAAGAAAATTTAAAACATTCCGCAGAGGAAATAGCAAAATACGCTACAATTTATGATCAGTTTGAATTTAGGAAAGAAGCTATACTGAACTATCTAAAAGAAAAGGGTATTGACATAAAAACTTTCAGCGCAGTAGTTGGAAGAGGCGGAATTATAAAACCTATTGAAAGTGGTACATACACAGTTAATGATGCTATACTTAATGACTCGAAAAATGGAGTTCAAGGACAACATGCATCAAATCTAGGAGCTATTATTTCCAATGCAATAGCAAAAGAAATTGGAGTTTCTGCATTTATAGTAGACCCTGTTACTGTTGATGAAATGCAAGAAGTAGCAAAAATATCAGGAATGCCGGATGTAAAGAGAAGGAGCATATTCCATGCTCTAAATCAAAAGGCAGTTGGAAAAAGATATGCAAAAGAAAAAGGAGTTAAGTACGAAGATTTAAATCTTATCATTGCTCATATGGGTGGTGGAACATCAGTTGGAGCACATTCTAAGGGTAAAGTAATTGATGTTAACAACGCTCTTACTGGAGAGGGTCCATTCTCACCAGAAAGAAGTGGTGGAGTTCCACTTGGAGATTTAATTGATATTGCTTACAGCGGAAAAGTAACTCATGAAGAAATGAAGAAAAAAATCAACGGAAAAGGTGGAGCAGTTGCATATGCAGGGACAAATGATTTTAAAGTTGTAGCTGACAAAGCTGATGCTGGGGATAAGGATTCAAAGCTAATATATGATGCATATATATATCAGATAGCAAAAGAGATTGGTCAGGACGCAGCAGTATTATCAGGAAAAGTTGATGCTGTACTACTTACTGGTGGAATATCATATAACAAAGGTATCACAGGTAAAATTGCAGCAATGGTTTCATTTATTGCTCCAGTAGTAGTTTACCCAGGAGAAGATGAACTTTTAGCGTTAACTCAAGGTGCTCTTAGAGTACTAAATGGAGAAGAAAAAGCTAAAATATATAAATAATAAAGTGTAAAAATTCGCTTTTAACTGAAAAACTTTAGTCTAATAGAATATTATTAGACTAAAGTTTTTATTTTTTGGAAAATATTAAATAAAACTATTTACAACGTAACAATGTTTTGTTACACTAAATTGAGAAGCGAAAAATTAATTGTAGATTTAAAATACAGATTGAATAAAACAGCTCTAAAATGTAATAAGAAGAATGGAATTAAAAAAAGATAGTATAGGAGGAGTTACATGGAAGAAAATTTAATATCCAAGAAAGAACTTTTGGAATTAACTAAAATTTCTTACGGTCAGCTTTATAGATGGAAAAGGAAAAAAATCATTCCTGAAGATTGGTTTATAAAAAAGTCTTCATTTACGGGACAGGAAACTTTTTTTCCAAGAGAGAAGATTCTAGAAAGAGTTAAAAGGATTAAGAATATGAAAGATGAGGCGTCCCTTGACGATTTAGCAGAAATTTTTTCTTCTAAATTGTCAGATGTAATGTTAACAGGTAGTGAAATTTCAAATAGGAAAATCATTATAAAAAATGTAATACAAATATGTTATCCCAGTGAAAACATGGATAAAATTTATAGTTTTAATGAAGTTTTATATATGGATGTAGTACAAAGATATCTTATGGACGGTGGTATATCCATTGAAGAAAGTAAAATTGTATTTGAAACTATAAAAAGCAGTTATAGTAATTATCTTGAAAAAAATTGTGAAATAGTATTTATACGAAAAATGGGCGTAGGCATAAGCATGATTTTAGCGTTACCAAACCAGATATATTTTGAGAGCTTGGCAAAAATTATAATGAGATTACAAATAAACAAATGTATTGAAGAATTAAAATTAAAATTAGAGGAGTTGTTTTAAATGGAAGATACAAGACAGAATTTTAAGATATCAGGAGCTGGTAGTTGTAGCGGCGGAATATACGATGAGGTGAAAATAAGTGGATCAGGAGTAATTAATGGGGATATAGATTGCAATACTTTAAAATCTAGTGGATCTTCAGATATAAAAGGAAATATAAAATCGCAGTTAATAAAATGTAGTGGATCGTCTTCGGTAAAGGGAAATGTTGAAACTGAAACTATGGAAATTAGCGGATCTTCAGATATTAAAGGAAATCTTACTGCCAGTGATGTAAAGATTAGTGGTAGTTCTGGTGTAGATGGTGATGTTAGAGTAAAAAAACTAAAAATATCAGGTGGCTCAGATGTTAAGGGAAATTTGTATGGCGGAGAGATAAGAGTATCTGGAGGAACTAAAATAGGCAAAGATTGTGAATGTGAAAGTTTTATAGCTACAGGAAAGTTTGATATAAAAGGATTATTAAATGCAGATGAAATTGATATCCAGTTGTATGGAAGATGCAAAGTTCGTGAAATAGGTGGACGTAATATAAATATAAGTTTTTCTTCAAATCATGGAGGAATTATATCTCAATTTGTAATGAATATGTTTGTTGGCATTAAAGAGCTTATTACAGATTCTGTAGAAGGTGATGATATCTTTTTAGAAGGAACAACGGCAAAAATAGTAAGAGGAACAAATGTAACCATTGGTGAAGGCTCAAATATTGAAAAGGTTGAATATACTGGAGTCCTTAAAGTAATAAGTGGGGGAAGGGTTCAAAATGAAGTCAAATTGTGATGAAAAATTTTGGACGAGAGGTTTATTTATTTTATGGCAGGGACAATTAGTTTCCAGTCTAGGAGATGCAGCTTATAGCATAGCCTTAGGATTCTGGGTTCTAAAGGTTACTGGATCAACTGCACTAATGGGAACACTTATGGCAGCATCCACACTGCCCGGAGTTATAATAGCGCCGTTTGCAGGTACCTTGATCGATAGAAATAATAGAAAAAAATTATTGATTTTAATGGATTTATTAAGGGGTTGTAGCATTGTATTATTGGGTATTTTAGCATATAATAACAATATTAAGGTGTGGATGGTATTTATAGCTGGAATCATTTTAAGCATATGTGGGGCAATATTTAGTCCTGGAATCAATTCATCAATACCAGACTTAGTGCCTAAGTCAAAAATTACAAATGCCAATTCTGTATTTGCAATTGTTACTAACGGAGCTAATATGCTGGGTAATATTGCAGGAGGTTTTTTATTCCAGATTATTGGTGCACCATTAATGTTTCTTTTTAATGGATTATCATTTGTGTTTTCTGGGCTTTCCATATTGCTAGTAAAAATTCCAGCCATAGAAAAGAAAAATAATCAATGCTTTTTAGAGGATCTTAAAGATGGGTTTAGTTTTGTATGGCGATTAAAAGGCCTAAGATATACTCTTTTAATTGCAGCAGTTGATAATTTTTTTGCTAATATTGCAATAATATTATTATTGCCTTTATTCCAAAAGACACCTAATTTAGGGTCAGCTAAATATGGTATTGTTATGGCATGTTTTATGGGAGGGGAATTTGTAGGATTTATTCTTACATCAATAATTAATATTCCTGCTTTAAAAAAGCTTAAGATTTTTATAATTTCAGGCATCATATATAATGTATGCCTTATAATCGCGGTAAGCCAAAGTATACTCATTATAATGGCAGTAATGATATTTGTGGGAGGAACATTTAATGCTATATTTAATGTTTTAATCATGTCATCAGTACAAATAGCAACGCCTCAAGAAAAAAGAGGCAAGGTAATATCATTTATAACTATGGTTACCCAGGGATTAACACCTTTTGCTATGGCACTTGGAGGAGTATTAGGTGGTTTTTTGCCAATAAGAAGTGTTATGTCCACATGTTTTATAATAACTCTTTTATTGGTGATTCCATTTGCATTTAATAAGCATTTTAAAAGATTCATCAATTTTGATTATGAAAATGAAACAGTGGAGGATATAATGTTATGAACTTTTTAGTCTTAAAGAAAAAAGACCTAGGCTTACTAATGTTAAGCGAGTTTATATCTTTAATTGGGACTCAAATGCAGGAACTTGCATTATCATTATATGTATTAAAAACAACTGGTTCTGCAACTCTATTTGCATCAGTATTAGCCATATCTATAATTCCACAACTAATACTTGGATCATTTGCAGGGGTTTTTGCAGATTGGTATGACAGGAAAAAAATGATTGTATATCTAGATTTATTAAATGGAATTATTGTAGGAATATTTACAATTATATTTATATTAAATGGTTCATTATCAATGACCGAGATTTATATTTATGTAATAATATTATCAGTAATTACGGCATTCTACAGGCCGGTAATAGGAACTATTCTGCCAAGTATAGTTAATGGAGAGGAACTAGTTGCTGCTACTAGTCTTAGCTCATTCATTTCAAACTTATCCACTTTGATAGGACCTGTAATAGGAGCCATGCTTTTTGGAATTTTTGGCATTTTCATAATATTATTAATAAATTCATTTAGCTATATTTTTGCAAGCATATTTGAAATGTTTATAAATGTTCCGAAGAATAATAAAAAGCCAGAAAAGGTTAATCTTCAGGTTTTTAAAAATGATTTTATTGGTGGAATTAAATTTATAATAGGAAAAAAATTTATATTTACTGTAGTTATTATGGCAGTAATAGTAAATTTTACATTAGCTCCACTTACCATAGGATTGGTTTATCTATCAAAAACAATTTTAAAAGTATCTGATTTTCAATATGGGTTGTTAGAAGGAAGTTTTGCTGCATCAATGATGATGGCACCAATTATTATGGGGCCAATCCATAAAAAAATGAATACAGGAACAATTCTATTTTTTAGTATATTTACAGTAGGAATATTAATAATAATAATGGGAATTATACCAACGAATATTTACTTGTGTCTTTTTAGTGGAAATATAATTCCATATTTCAGCCTACTATTTTTATGTTTTCTAGTAGGGATAATGGCAACTATGGCAAATATTGCACTAAGCATAGCCTTTCAGAAAACTGTACCTTTAGAAATTATGGGGAGAGTGGGGGCAGTAATATCTACGGGATCTTTAGCATCAGTACCCCTTGGACAAATGTTATTTGGAGTATTGTTTGATAAAGTTAACACTAGTATTTGTTTAATAATTATGGGTATTATACCTGTGATTACAATGATGGTTTTTAGAAAAAATCTAATGAAATACAGTGATGCTCTGCCACCGGAGTTAAATGATATAGTAACATCGGATGAAGTTACGACTCAGCCCTGACAAAGTTACAGTTAGCAGGTTATGAGTTGCGATTGTAATAATTGTTAGTATACGGTCACTATGATATAATAGGGTTTATGAGCGCAAAGTTAGGCTCATCAAATAAAAGGAAATATAGTGAGGTAAATATATGAGCAGAATGTTTGGTACAGATGGTGTTAGGGGAATAGCTAACGAAGAACTAACACCACAAATAGCATATGATTTAGGTAGAGCTGGAGCATATGTATTATCAAAAGGATCGCATAAACCTAGAATATTAGTTGGAACAGATACGAGAATATCAAAAGATATGCTTGAAAATGCATTGGTAGCAGGAATACTATCAGTAGGTGCAGAAGCAATGTGTGTAGGGGTTATACCAACGCCAGCAATAGCATATCTTACTAGAAAATATAAATTAGATGCAGGTGTAGTAATATCCGCTTCTCATAATCCAGTAGAATATAATGGTATAAAATTTTTTAATTCACAAGGATATAAACTTTCAGACGAACTTGAAGACCAAATACAGAGTACAATCGAAGGCAAATTTATAGGTGTTCCATCACCAACTTATGGAAATGTAGGGAAAAAAGTAGTAGAAGATTCTGCTTTTGAAGATTATATTGAGTTTGCAAAGGGAACTATAGATTGTGATCTTAAAGGACTTAGAGTAGCTCTTGACTGTGCAAATGGATCTAGTTATAAATCAGCCGTTAGAACTTTCAGAGAACTTGGTGCTGAAGTAGTCGTTATAAATAATGATCCTGATGGAATAAATATAAATGACAGTTGTGGGTCTACACATCCAGAGGAACTTATGGAATATGTGATCAAAAAGAAATGTGATTTAGGACTTGCGTTTGATGGGGATGCTGACAGATGTCTTGCAGTAGATGAAAAAGGAAAGCTTATAGATGGAGACTTCATCATGGCAATCTGTGGTAAAGATTTAAAAGATAAAGGAAAATTAAATGAAAATGTTGTTGTTACTACAGTAATGAGTAACATGGGACTTTTTATTGCACTTGATAAGGAAAATATAAATACTATAAAAACAAGAGTTGGAGACAGATATGTGCTTGAAGAAATGCTAAAGCAAGGTTATAAACTTGGCGGAGAGCAGTCAGGTCACATAATATTTTTAGATCACAATACAACAGGAGATGGTCTTGTAACAGGTCTTCAGATATCTTCAGTTGTTAAGAATAGCACAAAAACTTTGTCAGAACTTGCTTCTATTATGGAAAAACTCCCACAAATATTAGCAAATGCAACAGTTCCCAATGATAAAAAGAACATATATAATGAGGATGAAGAAATTAAGTCTGAAATCAAAAGCATAGAAGCTAAGCTTAATGGCTGTGGGAGAGTATTAATAAGACCTTCAGGAACAGAACCATTAGTAAGAGTAATGCTGGAAGGTGAAGATCAAGTAGAACTTAATAAACTAGCACATTCACTAGCAAAACTTATTGAAGAAAAAGCAAACCTTTAATAGGTTACAAGAGGCCGCCTGAAAATAGAATTTAATTTCTATTTTCAGGCGGCCTCTTTCATTTTACAAAGGATTTTTAGGCTTTATCCCAAAAATCCTCTGCAACTTGTAACTGTTCATTTTACCTTACTTGCATCCTCTTCAAATATAAACTTATGAAGATCAGCATTATTTAAAGCTTTATTCCAACCTAAAAAATAAGTGCCCTTTATAGTTGTAGTGTAATTATAGCCTGGTTTGTCTTCAGGCAGTCTAAACTGCTCTATTGTTTTAGTTTTGTTAATTATAATAGATGAAGTTTCTGATAGCATATCAGTTTTTGAAAGTGAAGTTTCAACATCAGGTAATATTGTATCAAGCATTGAAGACGCCTGAACGAGATTAAGACTGGATAACTTTTTGAAAACTGCAGTTAAAACGGTCCTTTGTCTTTCAGTTCTTTGGAAATCTTCGTTTCCAACATATCTTATTCTACAGTACCCCAAAGCCTGTATACCATTCAAATGTTGTAATCCTCCATGAGTTAAGTGCTGTGGAGCTATATTTTGCAATTTTGATACTTCGTCGATATATCCATTGGCTACTTCTACTTCGTCAGAAGATATATCAATGTCAACGCCACCCACGGCATCTACGATTTTGTCAAAATCTCCAAAATTTACTTTTATGTAGTCCTTTATATTCATATCAAAATTGTCATTAATTGCTTTGATTGAATACTGCCCACCGCCTTCTTTATAGATAACGTTTATTCTATCTTGAGTAGTTCCGGCAGTAACACCTTCGCCTTTAATATTGTCAATAAGCATGTCCCTCATTAGTGAAGTGATTTTTATCTTATTATGAGTTTTATCAATAGTTAGAATCATTATTGAATCAGCAAGTCCAAGATTAGTATTAGGATCACGGGTATCCACGCCTAAAAGTAATATGTTAGTATAATTTTTATCAATGGTGCTATCATCAAAGTTTTGTGTCTTTATTCCTAAATCACTAGGTTTTTTAGATATGCTAACTCCATTTACTTTCGATAATTTACTGTTTATAAATAAAAGAGTTCCTAATGCTCCTATTGCTAAAATTATTAATATGACTACAGGAATAATAATTATTTTCTTTTTCTTTTTTTTAGCCTTAATATTTTTTTTCATTGAAAATTCCTCCGATAACTGTTTTAGTTAAATAACACCCAATTTATATCATACATTTATATGAAAAACCTGTCAATTAAATCAAAGCTTTTACCAATGAAACCAATATATTGACGATAGTAATAAAAGTACATATAATAAGGGTATGAAAAAAATAACATAAATGTTCAATTGGATTTTCACAGATAAAATATAGTATTATGTTGAATTTATAGTTGAAATTTAAAATAAAAGGGAGAATAATTAATATGGGAAAATTTAAGATTGGAACACATAATGGCACATTTCATTCAGATGAAGTTTTTGCATCTGCAATAATTCTTGGAATTTTCCAAGAAGCTGAAATTCTTAGAAGTAGAAAACCTGAATTATTGGAGTCTTGTGATATTGTTTTTGATGTGGGTGGCGGTAAATATGATCATCATATAATTGATAAGCAATATAGGGAGAATAAAGTTCCGTATGCAAGTGCAGGATTAATTTGGAGAGATTTCGGAAAACAATACCTTTCCCAAAATATTACGGATTTAAATGAAGATGAAACAAATAAGGTATTACAATCTGTTGATGATTCTTTATTTGTAACTATTGATGCATTGGATAACGGAGAGGATATTTTCACTTCAGAACTTAAAATTAAAACCATATCAGCTGTTATTTCTGATTTTAATTCTAGCTGGAATGAGTCCACATTATCTGATGAAAAATTTAATGATGCAGTTTCTTTGGCGAAAATTGTTTTGAAAAATCAAGTAAATAGAGTTGTTTCACAGATAAAAGCAAAAACAATTATTGTGGATGCTTTTAGAAATAGAGAACAACCTGAACTTTTGATTTTGACAACGTTTTGTCCATGGCAAGAACACCTAATATCCATGGATAAAAATCATGAAGTCCTATTTGCTATATATAAGGATGTTAATAACGGATATAGAATTCAGGTTGTCCCTAAAAAATTAGGAGAATTTGCAGCAATAAAAGATCTTCCAAAGGAATGGGCAGGTAAATCTGATGAAGAAATTGTGAAGGCTACAGGTGTAGCTGATGCCATATTCTGTCATCCTGGTAGGTTTATAGCAGGGTGTGCATCTTATTCTGGCATTATGAAAATGGCTCAAATGGCAATTGAAGCTAAAGTCTAATAAAATCAAATATTATAAATAGTAGTTATTTATGGCAAAAGATATTAGTATTAAGGATTTTTCCTTATACTGATATCTTTTTTTTATTTACCAAAAAATATTCAAGGCATCTTTGACTTGTTATTTTGTTGAGGATGCCTAATCACACACAGTTCACATATATATTCCATATTTCCATTAAAATTTCAGTTTATAATTACATTATTGAATAAGAACAAAAAGAAAACACTACAATTAGTGGGAGGCAAATAATGAAAAGTAAAATAATGAAAGCAATAATAATAGGTATAGTAGTGATTGTAATTGGTGCTGGTGGTTATTTAGGATATAATAAATTTTTTAAGAAAACAGTATCAACTTCAACAACAAAATATTATAGCTCAACTGTTAAAAGTATGAATCTATCAAAAACTATTCAAGGTACAGGAGCTGCTTATGCTGGTACAACATCTGCAGTATCACCTAATAATAATGGTACTATTTCGGGGTTAACTGTTAAAGTTGGCGATACAGTAAAAGCAGCACAAAAACTTTTTATTAGCTCAAGTTCCGATCTCACAAAGGCAGTAACTGATAATACAAAAAAATTGACCAAAGCTGAGGCGCAGCTTACAAGTGACGAAACTGCATTAACTGATGCAAATACACAACTTACAACTGATGAAAGTGCTACTAAGGCTGATGCTACTAAAGTTTCTTCTGATGAAAAGACAATAACAGATACTACTAGTAAAATATCAGATGATAAAGATTCAGTAACTGATGCGAACACTGCACTAGCAGATGCTAATACTGCGGTAAATAATCAAACTGTAACATCACCTATAGCTGGTCTTGTAACATCAGTAGATAGTGTTAACGGAGATTCTGGACAAAGTGGTAAAAGTGTAGTCACAGTAACTGATATGAATACAATGAAAGTTAAAGTTTCAGTGGATGAATTAGATATTTCATCTGTGGCAGCAGGTCAAAAGGCTACGATTAAATTTGATGCCTTAACAGATAAAACTTTTACAGGTACCGTTGAATCAGTAGCCCAGACAGGAACCACAACTAGTAATGTTACAACCTATGATGTTGTTGTAAGTATTAGTAATCCAGCAGGAATAAGACTTGGCATGAATGCAGATGTTACCATTGCAGTACAAAGTAAAGACAATGCAATTGTAATACCTGAGGAAGCTTTGGTTGAAAGCAATAGTAAAAAATATGTAAGAGTTGAAGATAGCACAACTTCTAATGGTGGACAAAATACGAATAGTTCTTCAGTTTCAGCGTCAAATAGTAAATTAGTAGAAATTACAACAGGTATGGAAACTGAAGATTATATTGAAGTGACAAAGGGAGTAACTTCAGGAGAGTCAGTATTAGTCCAATTACCTTCAAGTAGCAGTAGTACTACTAGTACTCAAGGTGGTATGGGTGGCCCAGGTGGAACAATGCCAAGTGGTGGTTCAGGTGGAGCACCAGGCGGTGGAACACAAAGTGGAAGCAGCAGTAAGGCAAAGTGACAAGTGACAAGTGACAAGTGCATGAAATAAAAGGGGTGAAATTATGTCAGAAATAATAGAGAGTAATAGCTTAATCAAGATGACAAACATTGAAAAAGTATATAGGATGGGCGGAAGCACTTTTAAAGCTATAGAAAATGTTAACTTGAAAATTGATAAAGGCGAATATGTCGCTATTGTTGGACCATCGGGTGCAGGTAAGTCAACGCTTATGAATATTATTGGGTGTTTAGATAATGCAACATCTGGAAAATATTCTTTAGATGGTCAAAATACAAAATGTAATGATAATAAGCTAGCAGAAATAAGAAATAAGAAAATAGGATTTATTTTTCAAAATTATAATTTGATTGCAAAGTTAAGTATATTGGACAATGTATTATTACCACTCCTTTATTTAGGATATACGGGTAAAGCTGCAAAAGAAAAAGCAAAAACACAATTGGAGAAAGTAGGACTAGGTAAGCATATAAAACACAAACCAACAGAATTATCTGGTGGTCAAATGCAAAGAGTTGCTATTGCTAGGGCCCTAGTTACAGATCCACAGATTATATTAGCAGATGAACCAACAGGTGCACTTGATAGTAAAACTGGAAGAGAAGTACTTAAAATGTTAGAGAATTTGAATAGTGAAGGAAATACAATTGTAATGATTACCCATGATAGGGATATAGCTAATCATGCAAAAAGAATTATTACAGTTAGGGATGGTCACATAACTTCTGATGAATTGAATAACAAAGAGGTGACGGCATGAAAATAACACAATTATTTAAAATGGCACTTTATTCTGTGTGGAATAACAAAGTACGCTCATTTCTTACAATGCTTGGAATAATTATAGGTATATCATCGGTAATTATTCTTGTGGGAATGGGGCAAGGTACAGAAAAGGAAGTAAGTGATGAAATAAGCAGTTTGGGAACAAATCTTATTACGGTATCCCTTACAAAAACTTTAAATATTACTGAGGCAGATTTAACTGAGCTTAAATCTAAACCTGGTATAAAAGCAGTAGCACCAGAAGTTTCATCAAATAATGTAAATATAAAGGCTGGAAGTAAATCCAGTACCACATCAATAGAGGCATCAAATGCAAGCTATGCAGCTATAAAAAATTACACAGTAAGTTCAGGTAGATTTATAACTGATAGAGATGTTAAAAACAGATATAATGTATTGGTAATAGGAACCGAAACTGCAAATAATATTTTTGGATATACAAATGTTGTTGGTCAGTATATGTATGTTAGTGGTATTCAGTATAAAATAGTGGGAGTTTTAACAGCGGCAGGAACATCTACTACTGGTAGTAGTGATGATAAAATAATACTTCCAATATCCTCGGCGCAAAGGTTGTTAAAGACATCTACTATAAGTACCTATTATGTTGAGGGTGAAAGTCAGGCTAAAATAGATACAGCTATGTCTTATTTGAAAATGTTTCTAAATAAAAAATATGGACTTAGAAATTTGGCAACTAGTACAACTACAAATACTTATTATAGGGTGCTCAGCCAAACAAGTTTAATTACCACAGCTACGTCAACGTCTACAAGTATGAGTAATATGCTAGCTGGAGTTGGAGCTATATCACTTCTAGTTGGTGGAATTGGAATTATGAATATAATGCTTGTTTCGGTAATTGAACGAACTAAAGAAATAGGAACAAGAAAAGCAATTGGGGCCAAACGAAGAACGATACTAATACAATTCTTGATTGAAGCATCAACTGTTAGTGGCGTAGGTGGTATTATTGGTGTACTTTGTGGTTATGCAGGAGCATATATTGCAAAAACATTCTTCTCCACATCCATAGTAATTTCAAATAATATAGTATTAGGAGCTTTTGTATTTTCAGTCCTTGTAGGTTTAGTTTTTGGAATTTATCCTGCAAACAAAGCATCAAAGTTGAATCCTATAGAAGCATTAAGATTCGAATAATATTATTGAAAGAACAAAACGGATATTGTAATAATAATTAATTGTATAAATGTATTTCTTAATCTACTAAAGGACAAAGCACCTCAAATTTCATATTATATAATGAGAAATTGAGGAGAGTGAATTACATGATTACTATTAGTTTGTGCATGATAGTTAAAAATGAAGAAGATGTAATAGAAAGATGCTTAAAATCTGTAAAAAACATTGCTGATGAAATAATAATAGTAGATACAGGGTCAAAGGATAGCACTAAAGAAATTTGCAGAAGGTATACAGACAAGATATATAATTTTAAGTGGAATAGTAATTTTTCATCTGCAAGGAACTATTCATTTTCAAAAGCTACAAAGGAATATATATTATGGTTAGATGCGGATGATGTTATTCTCGATGAAGATATAGAAAAATTTGAAAATTTGAAATATGATTTAGATGAAAAAGTAGATGTGGTAATGATGAAATATAATGTTGGCTTTGATAATAATGGCAATATAACACTGTCATATTACAGAGAGCGTTTGTTAAAAAGAAGTAGTGAATTTCAATGGAAAGAACCTGTGCATGAATATCTAGAAATAAGTGGTAATATAATAAATTCTGATATTTGTATAACACATAAAAAAGAACGTGCCTATGTATCAGATAGAAATTTATCAATATATAAAAAAATGATATATAAAGGTAAAGAATTGTCCCCTAGAGGAATTTTTTATTTTGCTAGAGAATTATATTATAATAGAATGTATGATAGTGCCATTAAATATTTTAGAAAGTTCTTAGATACAAAACAGGGGTGGATTGAAGACAATATAAATGCTTGTTTTAACCTTTCGCAATGTTATGATTATAAAAATGATAGAAAAAGCATGTTAAGAGTATTACTGAAAAGTTTTGAATACGATAACCCACGAGCTGAAATTTGCTGTCAACTTGGATATTTTTATTTTCAAAATATGGATTATGAAAAAGCGATTTTTTGGTATGAATTAGCAACCCAAATAAAAAAACCAGAAAATAGCTGGGGATTCATATCCCATGACTATTTTGGATACTTACCAAACATACAGTTGGCAGTATGTTATGATAAGGTTGGAAATATAGAAGAGGCAATTAGATGCAATAATAGGGCGGGAGAATTTAAAGCAAATGATGAGGCAGTGAATTATAATAAGAAATATTTTGAAAAAATTTTAGCTGAAAAATAGATGCTATTAAAAGTACATTAAAAAGCAGCAGTAAAACTTTTGTTTTTAAAAGTTTTACTGCTGCTTAATTTTATCTATTAATGCTAACACTAAGGTGAAAACTCTACCTTAGTTAATTTTATTAGCCTAGCCTTTCGATTACAATAGATGCACTTACTACTGGTTCACTGCTAAATGCAGGAGTATTGTTTAAAGTAATATTACCACCTATATTTCTAAGGGTAAGAATACTACCCGAAATTAAATGAGTTATCACATGACCACTGAATGTTTGACTTCCAGATCCTATACCAAAGTTAGATCCATTTATCAAACTACCACCAACATATAGGCCCAATGCTGCAGTACTTTGTTGTACATATGCTTCCCAAGAAATAAGATAGTCACCAGTTTGATTGATAGTTATATCTGAAGCACCAGCAGCATGTGATATGAATCCAGCTGGTGAAATAATACCATTATTACTAAATACAACTGGATCTTCAAAACCTAAACTTTGAGTGTTGATATCGAAGAAGTTGGCGTACCCTAAAGGACCACCATCGGCACCAGTGGCACCAGTAGCGCCAGTAGAGCCAGTGGCACCAGTAATACCAGTAGCGCCCGTAGAACCAGTGGCACCAGTAATACCAGTAGCACCGGTAGCGCCAGTAGAACCAGTGGCACCAGTAATACCAGTAGCACCGGTAGCGCCAGTAGAACCAGTGGCACCAGTAATACCAGTAGCACCGGTAGCGCCAGTAGAGCCAGTGGCACCAGTAATACCAGTAGCACCGGTAGCGCCAGTAGAGCCGGTGGCACCAGTAATACCAGTAGCACCGGTAGCGCCAGTAGAGCCGGTGGCACCAGTAATACCAGTAGCACCGGTAGCGCCAGTAGAGCCAGTAGCACCAGTAATACCAGTAGCACCGGTAGCACCAGTAGAGCCGGTGGCACCAGTAATACCAGTGGCACCAGTAGCGCCAGTAGAGCCGGTGGCACCAGTAATACCAGTGGCACCGGTAGCACCAGTAGAGCCAGTGGCACCAGTAATACCAGTGGCACCAGTAGCGCCAGTAGAGCCAGTGGCACCAGTAATACCAGTAGCCCCAGTAGGACCAGCAATTCCAGCAGAACCGGCAGGACCAGTGGCACCAGTAGCCCCAGTAGAACCGGTGGCGCCAGTAGCCCCAGTAGGACCAATAGGACCAGTAGGGCCGGCAGCACCAGCAGAACCAGCAGAACCGGTAGGACCAGTAGAACCAGTAGCCCCGGTAGAACCAGTAGCACCCTTAGGGCCAGTAGCCCCAGTAGGACCAGTAGGACCAATAGGACCAGCGGAACCAGTAGGACCGGTAGGACCAGTAGCACCCTTAGGACCAGTAGGACCGGTAGGACCAGTGTGACAAGTAGGACCGGTTGGGCAAGTAGGTGCAGTAGGGCAGGTAGGATGACATTTTGTACTGTCATCTAAGCCGTAGCACTGTTCTCCCATGAAGTTATTATAGGGTTCTGCTTTTGCATTTTGAGTATATTTACTTACATTTTTATGGCTATTTTTATTTGATTTTATATCGAAATTCATATATTATCCTCCTTTATCTAATTTACATCTTTTGTTTTCTAGTTAAATATTTCAGTACTTTATTATATGAATTATTTTAAAGACAGTTGCACTTATATGAAGATCACTACATGCGATTGAAAAATAAGGATAATTATATATATAAAGTAAAACTATTGACGGTATAAAAGACTTTGTGCTAAAGTAGAATTAAATCAAACGTCCGAATTATTATTTCGAACCTTATTCGTGTTTGTGGAAATTAATATAAACTAAATATGTAGATATTTTTGTAGGCGACATTATTATAAGTATTTTATTGAAAGGAGATTGATAGTTTTGTGGAGTTATTCAGATTTTATATTATTTTTTGCGACCTATTCTTTTTTAGGATGGATGCTGGAGACAATTTTTGCTAGCATAAATGAAAGAAAACTCATAAATAGAGGATTTTTGACAAGCTTTTTTTGCCCGATTTATGGATTTGGTGCTATAATGGTGATTAAATCTTTAGGATTATTTGATAATGTTTTTAAAGATTATTTAAAATCATTTATAATGAGTATTATATGTTCAATAATTTTGGTAACTGTACTAGAATATATCACAGGATTTATTTTAGAGAAAATTTTTGATTGTAAATGGTGGGACTATAGTGATAACATAGGGAATGTCCACGGATATATCTGCATTAAGTACTCGCTTTTATGGGGTTTTCTTGCATTTATATTAGTGAAAAATTTACACCCAATAATTAATAGGATGATTTATTCCATTCCTATACAAGTTAAAGCTGATTTATCAATATTTTTGGTATTATACTTCTTTTTAGATACATTAAAATCAATAATAGATGCAATGGAATTAAGAAGAGTCATTTTAAATTATTCAAAGATTTCATTGAGTGTATATTATAACAAAGTTCTTAAATATAAAAGAATTTTTCTTGCATTTCCTAGTTTAATGATTTTAAATGCTGGTATTATTAATCGTGACATAAGGAGTATTCTAAATGAGAAATTTGATAAGATCAAAATCGAACTTAAAAGTAGATTTCAATAGTTATGAGGAGTATAAAAATTGTATAAATGATTTGGCGAAAAGTGAAATTATATGGTCCATGGCAAGTTTTATTCAACATAGTCAAATAACATGTTTAGAACACAGTATTTACGTGTCATACATTAGTTACGTTGTTTGTAGACGGTTAGGACTTGACTATTGTTCTGCAGCCAGAGGGGGATTACTTCATGATTTCTTCTTGTACGACTGGCATATAACAAAATCAAATAATGGATTACATGGATTTACACATCCATATACTGCATTAGAAAATGCCAAAAAGTCTTTTATTCTAAATGATTTAGAAAAAGATATAATAGTAAAACATATGTGGCCCTTAACTGTAAAATTGCCTAAATATAAAGAGGCATTTATTGTATCTTTTGTAGATAAATATTGTGCATTTATGGAGATTATAAGGCTTGGAAATAGAAATATAATTTATAAACTTATACAAGAGAGAGCTTTGGAGGTAGCATTACATGAATAACGAAATGGATAGTACAAACCAGTCACAAAGAATACTTAAAGCGGCTTTTAAATGTATATCATTAAAAGGATATGCAAACGTTTCACTACGTAATATTGCAGATGAAGCAGAAGTTGCATTAAGCCAATTAAATTATTATTATAAAAATAAAGAGGGTCTATTTATAAAGGTTGTAAAGATTCTAACTGAAAAATATCTGCACGAAATTGAAGATAGCTTAAAAAGGGGTAAATCACAAAATGAAAACATATCTAATTTAATTGATTATTTTGAGAAAATGGTAAAAAATACTCCTGAATTGTTCAAACTTCTTTTCGATTTGACCAGTATGGCTCTTTGGTCAGCATCTTTAAAAAAGCTAATCAATAATCTTTTCAATAGTTTAATTGGATTAATAGAAAAATACATTATTAATAACTTTTCCTCTAGAGAAAAGCTTAAAGATTGTTCTTCAAGAACATTGTCCAAAATGATATTTAGCACTATATTTGGAACATCTATACAGGCAATGTTAGCTAATGAAGAAGAAAAAGAAGGTATTGTCGATTCATTATCGGCACTAAAAATTTTGTTTAAATAAAGCTAGTACTAATTTGTAATTCAATTGTATTGCCAACAATTATATTGTATAATATGTGTTATATAATAAAGATTATTAATTAATATGTGTTTTTATAAAAGGGGGGAGTAAAAATGGCACTGGCGTTTAAAATTGCGGCTAGATTTATAAAATCTAGCAAAGGTCAAACAATACTAATTGTACTTGGAATCGCTATAGGGGTTTCAGTTCAAGTGTTTATTGGAACATTAATTCAAGGACTTCAGATAAGTTTAATTGACAAGACAGTAGGAAGTTCATCCCAGATTACAGTAACATCTAAAAATGATGATAGGGCAATAGATAAGTGGAACGGTAAAGTAAACGATATTAAAAGCTTGAATGTGGGAATTAAAAATGTTTCAGAGGCAGCAGATTTCTCAGGGTTTGTAAAATACAACAATAAAACATCACCAATTTTGCTAAGAGGTTTTATATTTTCTAATGCAGATTCAATATATAAAATAAAGGATAGCCTTATACAGGGCAAAGAACCTAGCAGTGATAATGAGGTATTAGTTGGAAAGGACTTGAGAGACAATCTATCAGTAAAACTTGGTGATAAAATAACAATTTTAACGCCCAAAGGAAAAAATGAGCAGGTTACTATTACTGGATTTTATGATTTAAAGGTTTCAAGTTTAAATAATTCTTGGATAATAACAAATATGAGAACAGCCCAGAATATATTTGATTTTGGAGACAAGGTGACTTCTATTGAAATGCAAGCAAATGATGTGTTTACTGCTGATGTGGTAGCTAAAGCGGTTGCTAACAAATTAGATTCAAGTAATCTAAAGGTTGATAATTGGAAAGTTACCAATGCAGCAACTCTAAGTGGATTAAGTGGGCAAAGTGCCTCTAGTTATATGATTCAAGTTTTTGTGCTTTTATCAGTAATACTTGGAATAGCAAGTGTGCTGGCTATAACTGTAATGCAAAAATCCAAACAACTAGGTATACTTAAGGCAATGGGAATAAAGGATAGGGTAGCTAGTCTGATATTTTTGTTTGAAGGATTAATACTGGGGATATTTGGAGCTGTATTCGGAGTGCTACTGGGACTAGGGTTAACTTATTCATTTAGTAAATTTGCATTGAATACAGATGGAACGCCATTAGTACCATTATATTTGGACTATAAATTTATTCTTCTTTCGGGACTTATAGCAGTGGTCTCAGCCACGATTGCAGCAGTAATACCAGCAATTAAATCTTCAAAATTAGATCCAATTGAGGTGATTAAGAATGGCTAAAATTATTGAACTAAAAAATATAAGTAAGGTATATGGAACGACAATAAAAACAAAAGTTTTACATGATATAAATTTATCTTTTGAAGAACATTCTTTCAATTCAATCATTGGAGCTTCAGGTAGTGGAAAAAGTACAATACTTAATATTATGGGTACTTTAGATAGACCAACAACTGGAGAAGTTTATATAAATGGTAAGAGAACTGATAATATGGTGAAAAATGAATTGGCAGAGCTTAGAAATAAAACCATAGGATTTATTTTTCAGTTTCATTATTTGCTTCCAGAGTTTACAGTTCTTGAAAATGTTCTTATGCCATATAATATAGGGTATGGAAGACCAACAAAAGAAATAATAGCTAGGGCAGAGGAACTCTTGAATTTGGTTGGATTAACTGAAGTCAAGAATAACTTGTCCATCAATATATCTGGGGGACAGCAACAGCGAACAGCCATTGCTAGAGCTTTAATAAACAATCCTAAACTAGTGCTTGCGGACGAACCCACTGGAAATTTGGATTCAAAATCTACTGAAAATATATATGAACTTTTGAGAGATATCAATAAAGAATTCAAAACAACATTTGTAATAATTACTCATGATGATAGAATAGCAGAAAAAACATCCAGAATCGTAGAAATAGAAGACGGTAAAATTAAAAAAGAAGTGACAAGTTAATGAGATTTTGCCTTTGGGCAAAATAGAATGGAATTTAGGTCAAATAACTTCTGATAATTATATTTTCAACTAAAATTGGTATGGAATTATTTCCATACCAATTGAGTGTGTAAAAATTTTCCTTAACTTACAACTTGTCACTTAAAACTCCGGTTGAAATTTCAGCTACTTTGTAGCAACTCTATGCGTAAGCTTAAGTATCAGTATCTAAACAGCATTGTACATGCAGTACTTCCTGCCCCAATTGACCAAAATACTATATATTGTCCTCGACTTATTTTATTGTCTTTAATAGCGCATTCAAGGGTTATAAATGGGCTACTTGTCCCAGTATAGCCATATTCATCACCAATATAATGAAATTTATTGAAATCCTCACTCAAATTGTCACAAATGATTTCTAAATTAGATTTTGATAATTGAGAGAAGCAATATAAAGATATGTTTTCTTTCGTTAGCTTATTATTTTTGAGTAAAGTATTTATGCTGTCAACTGTACTTGAAAAGCCATTATTTGCATTAGCCTCCCACATAAATCGTCTGTCATAGTCAGACATTTGTTCTTCGTATAATTTAGACATTCCACATGAAGGGAGCATAATTTCATATGCTGAGGTGGATTTAGTATAATAAGTTGAATCAATATATCCACTATCTGTATCTTCTACTTTTTCCAATATAATGGCGCAAGAGGCATCACCAAAATTTGCATAAGTAACGGGGTCTTCACTCCTTGAAAATCTATTCATTTGCTCAGAACCTACCACTAGAGCGTATTTAATTTTTGGTTTAGATAACATATAGTTACTAACCTGGTCAATGGCTATAACCATACCAACACAATTAGCATTTATATCATAAGTTATTGTATCTGATTTACCTTCTATTTCTTTATGAATGATGATTGCACTTGCAGGGGATGTATATTCAGGAGTTCCAGATGAAAATATTATCATATCCATATCTTTACCTTTAAGGTTATTTTCTTGTAATGCTTTTTTAGCTGATACAATTCCCATAGTTAATGAATTTTCACTTTTATCTTTTGATATGTAACGTTTTTCTCTACCAAGAGACACTAATAGTCCTGAAACATCCTTGCCTTGTTTTGAAAAATGTTCCAAAAAAAACTCGTTATCAACGACATTTTTAGGATGATAACTTGAAATGCTTTTTATTATAACATTAGATGACACTAGCTAACCCCTCCAGTATTTTTTAAATCGACTGCTACTGTAATTTGATTTATATTACTCATCTTCAAAGCGATTAACAGTCAGTATGCGGTGTATACTTTTTTTTACATGATTTAATGAATTATGAGAGCATGGCAATGAACGTGAAAGAGGCTATTCGAGCGAACTTTAGAAAGACTTAGGTTTACGTTTGTTAAATTACGTTAAGTACCATTTATTGTTTGAGCGTAGCGAGTTTAAATGGTCTAGTAATTTGACAATAAGTAAACCTTGGTCTTTCTAAGTAAAGCGAGTAGCCTCTGAACGTACACTGCCATGTTTCTTATTTTCATTTAGGTTACAAAATAAGTTGACTTCTATTTTATATCTTTCATACTATCTACAAATATACCTGTAAAATTCACTTTTTTAGCTACCCTTTGGACTTGCATTTTGCAAGTAAGTTTTGAAGGATTAATCATGAATATTTGCTTAAATCCACTGCTCATATAAAGTTGATAGCATTTTTCCAATATTGGAAGTATGTCTGGTTTAAAAGCTGATAAATTTGTTGAATCAACTACTAAGGTGTAGCCATTACCTTTTGTTTCAGCTACAGCTTTATTGTATTCAATAACAAATTCATTAGCTGTTTCTGTTTGTGAAAATCCCTCTAACTCAATTAATAGTATTTTTTCTGACTTTTTGTTTTCTATTTTCATTGTAATGCCTCCTCGACATTTGTTCTATTGTTAGGAGTACCGCCAATACTACCATGATGTAGTTGATGATTTCATGAAATGATGATACTACCCACGTAAATGTTATCGTTAAAAATACGACTTCCTTTAGCAATTTGTGACATAATTTGCATTCATACTAAAGCATTTGATTATATATTAAATTAAAGTCTATTATGCTTTATATGATATCGACAAATCTTCTTCAACTGGTCACTTTTTATCAATCTTGCCCGTAAGTTTAAGTAGTCCAAAAATAATTGCCTGTGGAGAAGGTGGACACCCGGGAATCACTAAATCAACGGGGAGTATATTTTTAAGTACATCATAAACACCCTCACCATCTTTAAAGATTCCACCATCGTATGAGCAGCTACCAACAGCTATAACTATTTTAGGCTCAGCCATTGCCTCATAGGTTTTTAAAAGAGCTTCTTTCATATTTTTAGTAACGATGCCAGTTACTACTAGCCCATCTGCGTGTCTAGGGGAGGCGGCAACATTAATTCCAAATCTTGAAATATCATAAAAAGTGTTTTGAGTAGAGCTAAGTTCTGACATACAAGCATTACAAGAACCAGTATCGACCACTCTAAGTGAAAGAGATCTGTTAAAGATCTTATAAATATTCTTCCGAAGTTTTTCACCGGCAAGTTCTAGTGATTCCATTTTATAATCATTTGTCATTTCTAAAGCAGATTCAGGGCAAGTATCAACGCAGTTTCTGCAGTAAATACATTTTTTTTCATCTATGTTTATTATATTTTCATCATTAGCATTAGTATTTATTTTTATAGCGCTCACAATGCATTCATCTGTGCATTTTCCGCAGTTAGTACATAGATTGTTTTTAGCTAGTATTTTTCCATAAGAAAACTCATTATTAATAAGTGGATCCTTTATGGTTTCAGTTCCATATTTTATTCTATCTAATATATTTCTCATTTTTAATACCCCCTACTTATCATTTTCAGAATAAGACATATTAAAGCTTTTGTTTATAACAGGAAAATCAGGAACGATTTCGCCAAGAACTGCTTCACTCATACCAGACCAATTGGTAAATGAAGGTGTTTTAAAATAGATTCGGGCAAATTTATTATCTTTTCCCGTTAATCCATAAACCACAAGTTCACCTTTCACTGTTTCAACCGAAGTTATAGCTTCAAGTCCATCTTTAAAACAAATTGCTTGCTTATCTCTTTTTATATCTGTGTTTATATATGTCAATGCTTTTTCTATGAAATCAAAAGCATCATTAAGTTCAATGGATTTTAATTTATATCTTTCAAAAACCCCACCTTTTAAAGTTGTATTTGTACCACTTTTTATTTCTTTATATAGTTCATAGGCAAAATTCACTCTAACATCATATTTTAAATTGCAGGCCCTTGCTACAACTCCAGTCATACATAATTTTTTAGCCATAACCCTGCTCACCATTCCAGTATCTTCTACTCTATCTAAAAAGGAAACCGAATTAAAACTAGTTTTAATAATACTGTTTATTCGAGGCTTAAGACTTCTTAGAGTCGCCATAATATCCTTCTTTTTTTCCACAGTAAAATCTATATTTATTCCAAGGGGAACTAAGGCATTCCTCATAAATCGGCTTCCAGTTATTCTTTCACATAGCTGATGGATGATTTCTGAAAAATATCCAAATTTTTTAGCTGGATAACTAAAACCTATATCATTAGCAATGCCACCTAAATCATCCAAATAATTATATATCCTTTCAAGTTCTAAAAGAACAATTCTAAAAGCTTTAATTTCCCTGCTAACCTCTTTATTCAGAAGCTTTTCCACAAGGAGAGCATAAGCTTCACCATAAGCTACAGTTGATTCTCCTGACACTCTTTCAAACATAAGATTTAATGAACTTGCATCTATTCCTTGGCAAAGTTTTTCTATTCCCCGATGCTTATACATAAGCCTAATTTCTAAGTTTTCTATGGCTTCACCCATAACACTAAACCTAAAATGGCCTGGTTCAATTATTCCGGCGTGAACAGGTCCAACGGCCACTTGATAAGCACCAGTACCTGAAACTTCTTTAACCTTATAATCATAATCCTTATTAATTTCTCTTTGAAATAATCTGCTTTGATGAATTATGTTTTGAAGATTCACTGGGTTTTTTTTAGTAATGTAGCTACATGTTATGTAATAACCTTCCTTACTGTTTGAAAACATACAATTTATTATAAGGTCTTTCCCAGGAGTATCAAATTCACAAATATAATTAAATTTATAAACATAAATAAAAATAGACACAATCTTTCTAATTTGTTCTGGCTTTAGTCTAATATATAACTCGTTATTATTTTTAACTTCATATTTTAAATCAAAATTTAATTCATCTAGACTTTTTATAGCATCTGCTATATTCATATTTTCACTTCCTAATTACAAATAATTGAAACTGCGTTATTTATCATGCTTGATAAATAACCATTCATAAATAAAATCATAACAATAATCAAAATAAAACATAAAGATAAAGGCAATGTATTCTCTTTATCTATCTCCAGTTTTTCATAGGTAACTCCAGGTTCTGCATTAAAAACTATTTTAATAAAAACTTTTAAAAAACCTGCAAAAACTAGAAGTAAACATAAACTATAAAGTGCAGTGATAATGTAATTTCCACTTTGGACAGTTCCTACAATTATACTATATTCACTAAAGAAAGATGGAAAAGGTGGCGCTCCAACAATAACAAGCATTCCTAAGATAAGAAAAACGGCATTTATTGGCATAGTTTTTATCAAAGCATTAATTTTATCTATACGTTTTGTCTTATATGCACTTAGTATATTTCCTGCAGTTAGGAACAAAAGAGACTTTCCTAGGGCATGAATTAATGAATGTAATAATGCACCAAAAACAGTGATTTTACTACCAATGCCTAGGCCTAAGGCTATAATTCCAAGATTCTCAACTGAAGAAAATGCAAGTAGTCTTTTGTAATTAAGTTGTCTTAAAATACTAAAAGATGAAATTAATAGAGATAGACAACCAAAAATTATAAATAACCATCTTGTATTGCTTAAACCGGGTATATGTTTTGTTATTATATAAAACCTTAAAATAACATATAGTGCAAGATTCAAAAGAACACCTGACATCATAGCACTAACTGGTGATGGTGCCTCGCTATGAGCATCAGGAAGCCATGTATGCATAGGTGCTAGACCTGCTTTTGTACCAAGACCTACAAATATTAAGGTAAAGGCTATTTTAATAGCATAAGTACTTTGGGGAGTTGAGCTCTTTGCAAGGTGCGACCACTTAAGTATTTGAGCAGGGTCTCCAGAACTGTAACCATTAACGAAAATAAGTATGCCAATGAATCCAATACCTATTCCAATGGAACAAATAATAACGTACTTCCAAGCGGATTCAAGGGATTCTTTATTAATGTTAAAACCTATGAGAAAGGCGGTGGTAAGTGTGGTTCCTTCAAGGCCAATCCACATGGCTACGATATTATTGGTTAGTGCAATAAAAATCATAAAAAATACAAAAAAATTGAATAAAAAATAATAAAGTCTACCTCTTTTAAGAGATATCTTTTTCTCTACTATTTCACCTTGAATGTATTTATAAGAATAAATACTCACGATTATATTTATGCTGGATATAATCAGGAGCTGCAAGAGGGTTAAACTATCAATATAAAAAAATTCATTAAAAAAACTTAGAGAATGAAATCTGCTAACAAGCATAATAATTTTAATGGTTATACTTAAAATAAATAAGGATCCAAGTATTGTAACTAGGCCAGTAGCTTTTATATTTTTAAAGATTAACGGGGTTATTATCATTAATAAGAACAAAATACCGAGTAATATAATATACATTGTTTCACCAACTATTCTTTTAGATTTTCAAAAAAGTCTGTATTAATAGAATCAAAAGTTTTATTTATATGGAAAATCATTATTCCCATAACAAGAGCCAGTAGTAATCCTTCAAAGACTATGCCAGCCTCAATTACAAGAGACATCTTAGTTAATGATATTTCAAAGAGTACAATGCCATTTTCAAATGTCAAAAATCCTATCATTTGCGTAATAGCTTTTTTCCTTGCTACCATAAGTAGAACACCTATAATAAATAGGGCAATTCCAGTCTTTATATAATTGTCGTGACTACTGCTCAAAATGCCAAAGGATATCATTATAAATATTCCAGTTAAAATATAAGAAATAAAACCATTTACTATTAAATCCATTTCTCTATTAACCTTTAACTGATTTAAAGATTTATTTATTATTATTGGTATTATAATAACTTTAGTAACTATTGTTAATAACCCTAAAATATAATAATCCATCTTTCCTGTATCAAGGCCTAGTTTTAAGGCTATTAGCCCTATAGCTAAGGACTGGAATATAAAAACTCGTGTAACAAGTTTTACTCTTCTTACTCCAGACATAAAAATGCTAGATATTAGTATAACTGCAAGTAAATCTTCTATCATAATCTTTTCTCCTTATAAAATATAAATTAGGGTAATTGCTATAATGCCTAGGGATATGGTAGCTGGAAAAAGTTCTGCACTTCTAAATAATTTGGATTTAGCAATAGTTGTCTCTATAACAGCAATGCCCAGTAGGCAAAATAAAAGTTTGAAAACAAAAGCTAAAAAACCTATTAACAAAGCTGAAAAAGTAAAGGTTGTTGCAATTCCTATAGGAATAAAACCATTTATTAAAATAACTAAGTAAACAATTAATTTAATATAGGAAGAGAGTTCAACATAAAATAAATCACTACCAGATAAATCTAAAATCATTGCTTCGTGCATCATGGTAAGTTCCAAATGAGTTTCTGGATTATCAAAAGGTATCCGGGCATTTTCAGCTAGGATTGATATAATAAAAGTCACCATTACAATAATATGTGCCATATCATAGTGAGTAATATTGCTATTGATAAAGGAAATATGGAAAAGGTTAAAATCTTTTGTTTCAATATATAAAAAAGTTAGCAAAAATAAAGTCAAAGGTTCTGCCATCATTGAAATAAAAGATTCACGGCTTGATCCCATTCCACCAAATGTACTTGAACTATCAAGGCCAATTAATACTGTAAAGATTTTAATTATTGCAAAGGCAAAGATAAGTATAAATAAGTTTCCAATGGTGTTTTGCATAGTTGTAAAAATCACTGGCACGAAAAAAACAGTGGTTATGCTTGTTGCAAGCATAACTATTGGACCAATTGTTGTAATAAAGGAACTTCTATTTGAGACAACTCTTCCTTTTTTTAACAACTTGTTTAGATCATAATAAGGCTGAATAATAGATGCACCCTTATAGCCACGAAGGGTTGCTTTCATCTTTTTTAATATTCCCATAAATAATGGTGATAACACCAAAATCAATATACTTTGCATAACGTAAAATAAATTATATTGCAAATGAATTCCCCCTACAAAAATTTTAAAACTAGAATAAGTGCAAGTATTAATGATATAAAGATATAAGACAGATACAATTGAATTTTCCCATAGTGAATTGACAATATTTTTGTAGTTAAAAAGTCTACTACTTTTAAAATTGGTTTATATAAATGATCTTCTATTATGTCGCTAGTCTTTTCACTTATGTAAATAGTTTCTTTATAACTAACTTTTTTTCTATAATTTGTAAGTGGTCCAAAAACCTTTGCAGCAGGCTCTGAAAATCCACTTCCAGAGTACTGAATATAAGGCTGGTCACTGTGATATCCGCAGGCCCATGTATCATTAATTTCTGTATTTTTATTTCTTGAATTTAGTTTATTTAACATATATATAATAAGTGTGATAATTATTAACATTAAGGTGAATACAATTATTTCAGTTTCATTTATAAAACTGGGTGGATTTTCGCTTGTGTTTAGCAGATTATTAGTATAATAAGATAGCTTTTTTATTATAAATGGTGAAAACACCCCTGTAACTATAGTAAGTAAAGCAAGGATTCCCTGACCAATATTCATAGATAGTGGAATTGGTTTTACATACTGGGCTTTCTCCGTTCTTGGTTTTCCAAGAAACGTAATTCCAAAAGATTTTACAGTAGCATAAAAAGCTGCTCCACTGGTCAATGCTACAAGAATCCCACAACTAAAAATTAATATTATAATCCAAACATTGTGAACCATAGTTATTGATTCAATGAAACTTCTAAGTATAAGAACTTCACTTGCAAATCCATTAAAGGGTGGAACTGCTGAAATAGCACAGGTCCCAATAAATGTACATATTGAAGTGAATTGCATCTTTTTATTAAGGCCACCTAGTTCATCCATGTTCTTAGTACCAGTAGCATATAAAACACTTCCTGCATTTAAGAACAAAAGACTTTTGAAAATTGCATGATTTAAAGAGTGGAGAAGGGCGGCAGTTAAAGCGAGAGCAGCTAATAATTTTAAATTATAATTTATAAGTATCATTGATAACCCTAGTGCCGCGAAAATAAGTCCGATATTTTCAGCACTAGAATAAGCCAACAATTTCTTTATATTATTTTGTAACAAACCATTTAGAATTGAAAATATTGCAGTAATGGTTCCAATTATAAGCACAATAACACCGCAATATAATGGTGTATTTATTAAAAAAACAAAGGATATTCTTATAAACCCATATATAGCAACTTTTAGCATAACCCCGGACATTAAAGCTGAGACGTTAGAAGGCGCTGCAGGATGAGCTTTTGGAAGCCAGGCATGTAGTGGAACTATACCCATCTTTGCACCAAAACCAAATAAAGCAAGTACAAATACAATGTACTTTTGCTCTGGTGAAAAATTCATGGAAAGCCTAGCAATCTCTTTAAAATCAAAGCTTCCAGTATATTTAAACAAGAAAGCAAACATTACCATTAAAAACAGTCCACTTATATGAGTCATAATAAAATAAAATATTCCGGATTTTAAATTTTCCTTGTGCAAGTATTCATAAATCACTAGGAAAAATGAAGAACTTGACATAATTTCCCAAAAAACAAGAAATACCATTCCATTTTCGGCAAGAATAACGCCTATCATTGAAGCTACAAATAAAATGATTAGTAATAACATGTATTTTATTGAATAATGTTTTTTATATTCAATTATGTAGCCTTTAGTGTAAATTGCTACTGGTATAAATATTAAGATTACAATAAGAACGAAGTATATTGAAAGCCAATCATTTTGAAAACCGAATAAAGATAACACGTTTAGTCAACTCCAGTATTATTTTTTGTGCAATTAGTTAGTATTCGAATATTGAAAAAGCGCACAAGTTTAATTCTATCATGGTTTACCATGGAAAACAATAAACTTTAATTTGTAAACCATCATATTGATTGATTTATTATTAACCATTATGATATTATTATACGTGGTTCTTTAGCACTCACGTTTTATTAGACATGCGAAGGCGAGTGAACCTGAATGGTTACGGATGGTAGTCATGGGATAAAGAATATATACGATCTTTGTGAAAGGATATAATATGGATTTAAAAAACAAGCTTTTTGAAACTCATAAATTTTATAATTTATCAAGATATTTATTTTTAAATATAGAATGTAACTACAATAATATTGTGAAAAAAACAGGTATCACATTACCCCAGCTAAGGGTTTTATGGATAATAAGAATATTTAATGGAATATCCCTTGGTGAAATTGCAAAAATAGGATGTTGGTCGCCGCCTACAGTTACAAAAATGCTTAAACTATTAATGGACAAAAAATTTGTGGTGAGGGAGTCCACAATAAACAAAAAATTATATACTTTAAATTTAACTGAAAGTGGTTACGGGATTATTAAAATAAATGGGATAAAAAAATATGATGAGTTTCCATTACTCAGTTTGCTTCCTACAATTAATAATTATGATTTAAATTTTATAATTAAAATATTCAAGAAAATAACTGTGAATTCAAATAATGTTTTTATATTTGAATATATAGAAGAAATAAATAGACTACAGCTAAAAATTGATTTAGATGATTTTAACCATGAGGATAAAATAATACTTAAGCAACTTATTTGTTTTTATAATTTATTAAGAACCTTTATTTTAACTATAGAAAGTAATCATCGTAAACTACTTACAGACTTTAAGCTTACGTATCCGCAGCTAAGAGTTTTATGGATCATTGATGCTTTTCCGGGGATTACATCAAGTAGACTTAGTAAACTTGCATACCTAGCGCCTTCAACCGTAAATGTTATTGTAAAAAATCTTTATGGTAAAGATATAATATACAAAGAAAAATCTCAATTAAAAAATTCACTTTTTCTATATATTTCAATAAGTGGTGAAGAACTTCTTGTAAAAGAATTTAATGAGAATCAAAAAAGTTTTTTAATCTATAAGGATATTGAGTTTTTAACAACTCATGAAATATCCAAATTAAATAGATTGATGTATGAGATGAATATAACTTTAAAAAATGATATGGTCAGTGCATATATTAAAGAAACTTTTAATGTGATAGAAAAAAGAATTATATAAAAAAAGTGGAGATTCTAAATAGGAAATCTCCACTTTTTTAATCTTAATTATTTATACTCGATACTATAGATTGCATATCCCTCAGGCGTTGCAGGATATAGCTTTACAAAAGTAATAGTTGAATTGTTGAACTGTTCAAGATTTTCGTTGGAAACAATATATTTTGTATTGTATTTCTTAATGTCATTTACATTAATGTCAACTAAAAATGAATCGGCAAATTGTAAAACAAAGTTTGATGGAACATCAACAATTTCAAATGTGATATGAGCACTGCGATTATATACATCTACATACTTTCCGGTTGAATCAAGTACAGACCATTTTCCGATATCTGGGTAACTGTTGACACCACCCAGTGAGTTAGCACCATTTGCATATATAAGCGCACCAATGGCACCAATTGAATCGTTTTTATTAACCGGCATCCACACTGCGCCAGGGTCTTTTTTATCTATTGCTTGTATTTCTTTGGATAAATTATTATTATAAATAGCACCAGTTCCAATGTTCACAGGATTAACAGTAGCACCGGAAATTATAATAACACAAAACATAATAACAGCAAAAAGCCGTTTGTTTCCCATTAATAACAAATAATTTAAAACAATCAATATCAGTATAAATGCAATATAATATTTTAGCTCAATATATAAATTTATTTGAGTATATTTTACACAGATAAAATAGGATATACCAACTAATATGCTCACAATAATGCTATAGTAACGCTTAATCACCTTAACTCTGGAAATTTCAGATAATGCCCATATGCTTGCTAAAGCTCCAGGAAAAGCGTATGCCAGCATAGCTCTTGGTCCTGTCACATAAGAAAGCAAAGTGATTTTGGAAATAAAGATAGGTATTTTGAAATACATATAAAACACAAAGAAAGCAGAAAAAGCAGTAAGAGAAATACCAAATTTCAAATTTTCACCTTTTTTGCGGATAAGCAATGGAAGCGCAAGTATAACAGCGGGCAAAAAGTTGAAAAATGAACTAATTTCACAATTGTTTATTACAATATTACTTTTAAAGTCAACACTTTTAAATGGGAGAAACAAGTTAGTTAAAAAGCTATAAAAAAAGTACTTTGGGTCCTCACCACCTGTACTTACTCGTTTACCAGGATATGCGGTATGGGAAAGTATGGAGATGGCATCCTTTGAAATCAAATAAGCGTGAAGTAGCATTAGGATGATAAAGACGGAAGTACAAATCATTATTATGGTGTCAGACATTCGGAGTTTTATCTTTTTTCTGAAATTTAGTATTATAATAAACATGATTATTAGAGCAAGGTAACCATAAGTAACTTGAAGTGGCGGATAAATAGGGAAAACATAACCGATACACGACAAGGCGAATAAAAATGCGAATATTATTTTAGCCCATATTTTATCATGAAATTTAAAATAGTAATAAAAAGTAACAATAATAGCTTCCATGTAAAGAGTAACATCACCAACATGCTGTGCAAACCACCATTGAACGGCAGGTGAAAATGCCAACCAAAAACTACCTAAAAAAGCAACAAGTTTGTTGTTTTTAGTAATAATCATACATAATTCGAAAGAAAGTAAAAGAATTAGGATGATTTTCATGTTCCAATACCAGGACATACCGTATGATTTACCTAAAAATAAATAGCCCCAGTTCAAGGGCTTTGATATGGTATAAATGTCTTTCACTGGTGCGCCAAGAGAAAGAACCATATTTTGACCTGAAGTAGCGATATTTTGATTAATTAATGAAAAAGGAGTATCACTATTGGATTGCGCTAATATATTAGGGGTTAATACTTCCCATTCATCACTTCTAATAGGCCTATTTTGACCAGAAACAATAGTTGATTTAGCCGACTCACCCACATAAGCACTCCAAGAACTAATTGAGCTCCCATTGACTTTAAAAACAACAAGAATAATAAAAACAATGATTGCAATAAAGTACCTATATTTTATTATGTTGTGGAAGATTTTCTCGATGCCCTTGTCAATTGTATTTATGAAAAAATTTTTTTCCAATATCATCTCTCCTTTTACATACACAAGCATTCGGGCATTTTGATCAATGAAACTAAAATTATTATATCAACTTTTGCAAAGTAAAATTTACCATCTCATATATGAACAAAACTCAAATTAAATGTGCGTAAATATATTTCTATATTATAATCTTTGAGCTGAAAGATAGCAAGTTATGAGAAAGCTAACATGTGGTGGTATATTTGTTAATAGCATGTATCTAGAATTTTAACTTTTCTATCACATTATTGACATAAAAGAATGTTAATATATAATGTATGTGTTGTAATTAACGTATGGTATCTTTAGAGTAATAAGTATATATATATGGTGTAATTTTTATATGGACTTAGTGCTATTTTTAAGATATATTATATATTTTATTATAAAATTTATTAGAATGGAGACTTGTAGCTAAATGAAACTTATAATTCAAATACCTTGTTTCAATGAAGAAAATACACTTGCAGAAACATTTAAAGATTTACCAGATTCTATAGATGGAATAGATGAAATAGAATATCTAATAATAAACGATGGTAGCACAGATGATACTGTCAACGTTGCTAATAAACTTGGAATAAATCATGTGGTTTGTTTTAAGCAAAACAAAGGACTTGCGGCAGGTTTTATGGCAGGAATTGATGCTTGTCTTCGCCTTGGAGCTGATATCATTGTTAATACTGATGCTGATAATCAATATTATGGGGAAGATATAAAAGAAATCGTCAAACCAATTATAGAAGGACACTATGACATAGTTATTGGAAGTCGCCCTATAGATGACACTGAACATTTTTCAAAAAACAAAAAAATATTTCAACATTTAGGAAGTTGGGTTGTTCGTAAGGCATCCAATACGGATATATCTGATGCCCCTAGTGGTTTTAGAGCTTATTCACGTAAGGCGGCAATGCAATTAAATGTAATGAATCAATACACTTATACACTTGAAACAATAATACAGGCAGGTAGAAACAAAATAGCTATAACTTCTACGCCTATACGTACGAACCCTGAAACTCGAAAATCTCGTTTATTTAAAAGTACACAAACCTATGTAAAAAGATCAGCGGTAACTATAATACGCTCCTATATGATGTATAGTCCACTTCGTTTTTTTTGTCTAATAGGCTCAATCTTTTTTATTGTAGGATTAATAGTAGCAATTAGATTTATACATCTTTATTCATTAGGTTATGGTAGAGGACATATACAATCACTTATACTAAGTTCTATTTTATTATTACTTGGGTTTCAAACATTTTTTATGGGGTTACAAGCGGATTTAACTGCAGCTAACCGAAAGTTATTAGAAGACATTCAATACCGTGTGAGAAAAATGGATTATGATTCAGATAAAAAGGACCTAAATGTTGAGGATAAAAAATGATGAATAACAATTTTTTTAATGATAAAATGACAAGAGTTCTTGTTGGAAAAAAGGTGCTATTTATAACCACAAAAAATATTGATTATATACGAAATTCTCAGGAAATTGATTTAGTGCAAAAATCAGCACAATCAGCTAAAATTATAGGCTATAAAGATAAAAGTTATGTAATTAGACTTTTGAAAATATACATAAAGTTATTTTTTATGTCACTTGAAGATTATAATCTTATATTTGTGGGTTTTGCTCCACAATTAATTTTACCATTATTCCGCAATAAGTTTAAGGGTAAGCTCATTGTAGAAGATTTTTTTATATCTATTTACGATACATTTGTTTGTGATAGAAAAAAGTTTAAGGCTACTAGTTTATTCGCCAAACTTTTTTTGCATATAGATAAAATAACAATCAAGGTGGCAGATGAAATAATAGTTGACACCTTGGCCCAAGGCAGTTATTTTGTAGATTGCCTTGGGGCTGATAGTAGTAAAATTAATGTTTTATATCTTAAAGCTGATATATCAATTTATTATCCACGAATAATACCAAACAAAGAACAGCTCAATAAGAAATTTGTGGTCTTGTATTTTGGAACTATTTTACCACTGCAGGGGGTAGATGTTATTCTTCAGTGTATTAAAAACATGGAGAATATACCCTCAGTAACTTTTCAAATAATTGGTCCTATAAAGAATAAAGATTTGAAAAAATATGAACAATTAAAAAATGTAAAGTTTATACCTTGGCTTTCACAAAATAGTTTGGCAGAAAAAATTGCAAAAGCAGATTTATGTTTAGCTGGACATTTTAATAATAATATTGCCAAGGCATCAAGAACAATTCCTGGGAAGGCGTATATTTATGATTCTATGGAAAAGCCTATGATTTTGGGAGATAATACTGCTAACCATGAACTTTTTCATGAAGATGACAATAAATATTATTATGTTGAAATGGGTAACCCTAATAAATTAAAAGAAAAAATACTCCATGTGATGGAAAAGAGTATTTTAAATGGGTAAAAAAATACTAATAATAAGAATCCACATGCAAGGAGTGAGCTAAGGGTGAATAATAAATTTTTTAAATATGCAGGATATGCTATTACTTTTATAGCATTTATTTTTATTGTGAAAGCATTTATGTCTATGAAAATAGATGTTAAATATATAAAGAGTCCTATTTCTGCCATAGTACTAGGAGTACTTTTATCTATTGGATATGTAGCAATAGTTTATATTTCATCCTATGCTTGGAAAACCACATTAGAATTTATAAACAAAGGAAAAATTCCGTTTCATGAAATTTTAACTGTTTATTCAAAGTCCAATATCGGTAAGTATGTACCAGGCAATGTAATGCAGTTTGCAGGAAGAAATATATTAGCAGGGAAGCTTGGATTTAAACAATTAGACATAACCTTTTGCAGCATTATAGAGATAGGTATGTTGCTAGCTACAGATTGTATTCTGTCACTTATATTTGCCATGAAAAGCTTTAAAAGCATACTAAAAGATGTGTTTTATAAAATACATCCTAGTATGCTTTATGGCATTGTAATAGTAGTCATAATAATAGTAACAGTTGTTATTTGGCTTTTGATCACTAAGAGCACAATTATAAAAAATTACAAACACTTTTTTACAAAAGGCTTTTTGGTGCTTTTATGCAAACTATTCTGCATTTATAGCATAACGTTAATAATTCCAGGAATTTTTTTAGTTTTGATTTTACAACTAGTTCTTGGTGCAAGTATTTCACTACCAATAAGTCTCATAATAATTTCAGGTTATACAATTTCATGGGTCCTAGGTTTTGTAGTACCTGGTGCACCTGGTGGTATTGGTATAAGGGAATCAATAATGCTTTTGATGCTAGGACCTATATTTACGAATAATATAATTTTATTGGCAGCAATATTGCTGAGAATAACATCAACGGTAGGTGATATTCTAGCATTTCTACTTTCGCCCTACGCCTTCATAGATAAATCCTAGTTTTTTAGCGCAAAGACCATCGGGGCGTAGTGAGCTTGCTCTCTGCAATAGCTAAAATTGTTATTACTAAAATATGATTTTTAAAAAAAACAAGTCATCATCAGATGGTTCACGATTATAACGCTCTTTAAACTTTAATATTGCATCTTCCAATGTACTGCATTCATTACTAATTTCTAACCCCATTTTTAACTGATTAAAGTACTCCACCATTTCTTCTTTTGAGCAAATTGGTTCATGAGAACATAAATAATAGTCTGCATCGTATGAACTAACTTCTTTCATCATAGATATTAACTTTGAACTATCATAATAACTTTTACCATCTTTCATGCGCCCATATGCAGCATCTCCTAAAAATAACATTTTTTCTTCTGGAACATAAAGAATTGTACCATCTTCTCTATGGGGATTAATAATCTCTTTTATTAAACAAGTAATTTCACCAAGATTTATCTCTAATTCGCCTGAAAACAACAAGTCAACCTGTAAACTATCTAATACATTTTTATCATCAAACTCTTTTTTTACTAAATTTACTCCAATATCATTAAAAATTGTATCCCTTTTGGCAATTTCTAAAGAATTTTTATCTAGTTTAATTCCTTTATAGATATTTGATAATTCACAAGTTTTAATACTTGCTATTTTTATAGCATCAAATCTTTCTATTCCAAAGGTATGATCCCAATGATGATGGGATACAACTACATATTTTATCGGTGGAAAATTCATCTTTTTAATTTCACTTAAAAGAGTATTAGCATGTGTAGGTGAATTTCCAGCATCAAAAACTAAACAACAATTATCGCCTTTAATGACTCCTAATGCTGGTCTCTCATATTTATCCTCATTCATTAAATAATAAATTCTTTCAGTAACTTTTTCTAACATTTTATCACTTCACCTCTCTCTATTTATATCCTAGCATAATATTTGGAACAAATAAATTAAATATCAATATTTTCCTGGTTTTTTCTATATTAAAGATGTCAACGACCACGGGGGTTATGAACAAACAACTAAATAAAAGCAAAAAGAGAATTGCCTTAAATGACAGTTCTCTTTTTAGTATCATGGAGATGATAAATAACGGTAACACACTGATTAAACTTAATAATAGGAAATAATTTAGATAAAAATCGTTATGGAGCAGATATTCTAGCATTTCTACTTTCGCCCTACGCCTTCATAGATAAATCCTAAGCTTTTAGCATCTTCAGGCTCTAGCATATTTCTTGTATCTAGAATTATTTTGTTCTTCATTAATTTTCCTACAGTATTTAAATCTAAACTTCTGTATTCATTCCAATCAGTGACTAATATTAAAGCATCAGCATTTTTTACAGTCTCTAATGCGGTATCACAGTATATGAGTTTTTCACCAAATATTTTTTTGGCATTATCCATTGCTTTTGGATCATGTACCTTAATAATTGAATTGTTTTTAATCAAATCTTTTATTATTGAAATAGCAGGTGATTCCCTCATGTCATCTGTTTCAGGCTTAAAGGAGAGGCCAAGTACAGCAATACATTTATTATTTAGAGCTCCAGTTAAGCCTTGTAATTTTTTTACCATTCTAGTTTTTTGTAATCCATTTGAATGTATAACTTCTTTGACTAGACTCATGTCAACATTGTATTTGTCTCCTATTTTAGCTAGTGCATTAGTATCTTTTGGGAAGCAACTTCCGCCATAACCAGCGCCTGGATGTAAAAATTTCGAATTGATTCTGCCATCCATTCCCATAGCTTTTGCAACCAGCTTAACATCTGCTCCAATAGTTTCAGAAAGGTTTGCTATCTGATTTATAAATGTAATCTTTGTAGCTAAATACGCATTATTAGCATATTTTATAAGCTCTGCAGTTTCGTAGTTACACCAAACAAAAGGTGTTTCGATTAAGTATAAAGATCTGTAAATATCCTTTATTATTTCTTTGGATTTTTCTGATTCATAGCCTACAACAACTCTATCTGGATGGAAAAAATCAGTTATAGCTTTACCTTCCCTTAGAAATTCTGGATTTGAAACAACATCAAAATTGTCTGAATTAGTTTCTTTTTTTATATAATCTCTTACCCATCTATTTGTTCCAATAGGTACCGTGGATTTAAGGACAATAACTTTGTAGCCATTTAAATTTTTACAAATTGTTTTAACTACACTTTTTACTTGAGATAAATCCGCTTCGCCATCATCTTTCGGTGGGGTTCCAACTCCTATAAATATTACTTCTGATTCTCTCATAGCTTCAGCAATATTTGAGCTGAAACGTAATCTTTTACTCTTTAAGTTTCTATCTAAATAATCATAAACACCCTGCTCATAAATTGGAGATATACCCTTATTAAGATTATCAATTTTTTCTTTATCAATATCCACACCTATAACTTGATTACCAAAATCTGAAAAACCAATTGCCGCTATTAAACCAACATAACCTGTTCCAACTACTGCTATTCTTTTTGACATTTTTCAGGACCTCGTTCTTATTATATTTATTATATTTATTATATGATAATAAAATTTATTTAATCATATATATAAGGTTACTACTGTGAAATGACAACTAAGTGATTAGCAAGTAAACAATGTGTAAACAGAGTAAAATATTATTAACGATACCACCACGTATTTTGCTTTGTAAAGTAAATCATTATATAATATGTTTAATAGTAAGAGGAAGTGAAAATTTGTGGAAAATGCTAAACAAAAACTAAGTGTTGAAGTGGCGAAACTTTATTACCAGTCAGATTATAGTCAACAAGAGATTGCATCACAACTTAGTATATCAAGACCAACTGTATCACGACTTCTCCAGTATGCCAAAGAAAAGGGGTATGTTAAAATTAATATTATTGATCCATTTGCTGATTTAGATAGGTTAGCTGATGAATTAAAGGGGAAATATGGATTGATAGATATTCGTGTCGTTTTTTCATCAAAGGATGATTATGTTTCTAGTAGAGAATATATAAGTAAAGAAGCGGCAGAATATTTAGAACAAACCATAAAAAATGGGGATATTGTTGGAGTAAGTTGGGGAACCACAATGTATGAAGTTGCAAAACAACTTACCCGCCAAAGTGTTAAAGATGTTGAGGTAGTTCAGCTAAAGGGTGGAATCAGCCATTCCAAGGTTAATACATATGCATCGGAAACAATCAGTCTTTTTGCTGAAGCTTTTGAAACAGTTCCAAGGTATTTACCACTGCCAGTAATTTTTGATAATGCCATTGTACGGCAAATGGTAGAAGAAGACCGCCATATTAAAAGTACAATTGAAATGGGAAGTCAAGCTAATATAGCTGTTTTCACAGTTGGTAGTGTTAGAGATGAAGCACTACTTTTCCGCTTAGGCTACTTAAGTGAATCAGAGAAAAAGATCTTAAAAGAAAAAAGTGTAGGCGATATTTGCTCCCGATTTTTTAATGAAAATGGTGAGATCTGTAATTTTCAGATTGACAATCGTACTATAGGAATATCTATAGATGAGCTTAAGCAAAAAGAAAAATCTATTTTAGTTGCAGGCGGTGAACATAAAATAGGAGCAATTCGTGCAGCATTAAAAGCTAAGATTGCCAATATATTAATCACGGATCAATATACGGCAAAAAGGCTTTTAGATTAATATAAGAACATAATTTCAATTGTAACTTTACAAAGGTTCAAGAAAGCATTATTATAAAATTATAAAAACGTTGAGAAGGAGATTTATAATGAATATAGCTAAAATGATTGATCATACTGAACTTAAACCAGATGCAACAAAAGAACAAATTTTAAAATTAACTGGTGAGGCAAAAAAATATGGTTTTGCATCTGTTTGTGTTAATCCAAGATGGACAAAACTTGTAACTCAGGAATTAAAAGATAGTGGGGTTAGTGTATGTGTTGTTATAGGATTTCCACTTGGAGCCACCACAACTAAAACCAAAGCTTTTGAAGCAAAGGGAGCCATTAAAAACGGGGCAACAGAAGTGGATATGGTTATTAGTATTGGAGATTTAAAGGATAAAAACTATATTTACGTAGAACAAGATATTAAAGCTATTGTAGCAGTTGCAAAAGGTAAAGCGTTAGTTAAAGTTATTATTGAAACTTGTCTTTTAACAGAAGAAGAAAAAATAAAAGCTTGTGAGTTGGCTAAAAGAGCAGGTGCAGATTTTGTAAAAACTTCAACAGGATTTTCAAAAGGTGGAGCAACTGCTACTGATATTGAATTAATGAGGAAAACAGTAGGTAAAGACATGGGAATTAAAGCCTCAGGTGGTATTCATACTAAAGAAGAAGCTATGGAAATGATAGAAGCAGGGGCAACTCGTATTGGTGCAAGTGCAGGTATAGCAATCATTTCAGAGGAGTAAACAAAAGGAGAAGAGAAAAAATGAAAGCTTTTAAAAGGATACATATTATTGTTATGGATTCAGTAGGAATTGGAGAAGCACCAGATTCAAAGGATTTTGGTGATTTTGATGTTAATACATTAGCGCATATTGCTGAAAAGAAAAATGGTTTAAATATGCCTAATATGTCCTCACTAGGATTATCAAACATTTACCCTATTAAAGGCATTGAAAAAGCTGCTCATCCTAAAGCTTATTTTACAAAAATGCAAGAGGCTTCTTGTGGAAAAGATACAATGACCGGGCATTGGGAGATGATGGGGCTTTATATTGATGAACCTTTTCGCGTTTTTCCAGATGGCTTTCCAGAAGAATTAATTAAAAAAATAGAAGATTTCTCTGGTAGAAAGGTTATTGGAAACAAACCTGCCAGTGGAACAGAAATTATAAAAGAACTTGGTGAAAAACAGATATCTACAGGAGATTTAATAGTTTATACATCAGCAGACCCTGTAATGCAAATTGCTGCAAATGAAGAAATTATACCCTTAGATGAATTATATAGAATATGTCAGTATTGCCGGGATATAACATTAAAGGAGCCATACACATTAGGGAGAATTATAGCTAGACCATTTGTAGGTAAAACTGCAGATACATTTAAGAGAACTTTTAATCGTCATGACTATGCCTTAAAGCCTTTTGGGGAAACAGTAATGAATTATTTGCAACAGGCAAAACTTGACTCTATTGCAATTGGAAAAATCTCAGATATATTTAATGGTGAGGGTGTAACAAGGGCAATTAGGACAGTATCTAATGAAGATGGTATGGATAAATTAATAGAAGTAATAGATGAGGATTTCCATGGTATTAGTTTTCTTAACCTAGTTGACTTTGATGCAAACTTTGGACATCGCCGTGACCCAATGGGATATGGAGATGCATTAGAAGCATTTGATAAAAGATTATCAGAAGTTTTTGAAAAAATGCAGGAAGATGATTTATTACTAATTACAGCAGACCATGGGAATGATCCAACATATCAGGGAACAGATCATACAAGAGAATTTGTTCCATTAATTGCTTATTCAAAACGATTTAAAGAAGGAAATGATCTAGGTATATGCAAAACATTTGCAGATCTTGGAGCAACAATCTCGGATAATTTTAAGGTTAAAATGCCAGAGTACGGAGAAAGCTTTTTAGAAAAGTTAAAGTAAAGAGGTGATATATTATGAGAATGGTAGATGTAATTTCAAAAAAACGTGATGGTAAAGAGTTAACTACAGAAGAAATTAACTTTTTTATAGAAGGTTACACTAAAGGAATAATTCCTGATTATCAAGCAAGTGCACTAGCAATGGCGATTTTTTTTAAGGATATGAATAATCGTGAAAGAGCTGATCTTACTATGGCTATGGTGAACTCTGGGGAAACTATTGATTTGTCAGCAATTCATGGCATAAAAGTGGATAAACATTCAACTGGCGGAGTTGGAGATACAACTACACTTGTATTAGCACCTCTTGTTGCTGCACTTGATATACCCGTGGCTAAAATGTCAGGCAGAGGACTAGGACATACAGGTGGAACTATTGATAAATTAGAATCAGTTCCTGGTTTCCATGTAGAGATTACAAAAAGTGAATTTATAGATTTAGTTAATCGCGATAAAGTTGCTGTTATTGGGCAAACGGGAAATTTAACGCCTGCAGACAAAAAATTGTATGCTCTTCGTGATGTAACTGGAACTGTAGAATCAATACCATTAATTGCTAGTTCTATTATGAGCAAAAAGATTGCAGCAGGGGCTAATGCCATAGTACTAGATGTTAAAACAGGTGCCGGAGCTTTTATGAAAACAGATAAAGATGCAGAAAAATTAGCACATGCTATGGTTAAAATTGGTAATGACGTAGGTAGAAATACTATGGCCATAATTTCTGATATGTCACAGCCACTAGGGTTTGCCATTGGCAATGCACTAGAGGTAAAAGAAGCCATTGATACACTAAAAGGAGAAGGACCAGAAGACTTAACTGAACTTGTTCTAACTCTTGGAAGTCAAATGGTTGTGCTAGCTAAAAAAGCAAAAACATTAGAAGAGGCAAGAAAAATGCTTCTCCAAGTAATAAAAAATGGTAAAGCTCTAGATAAATTCAAAGTATTTCTTAAAAACCAAGGTGGAGATTCATCAATCGCAGATAATCCAGAAAAATTACCACAAGCAAAATATAAAATTGATGTTCCAGCATTAAAGGGTGGTTTTGTTTCAAACATTGTAGCTGATGAGATCGGTATTGCAGCGATGATTTTAGGAGCAGGACGTGCTACAAAAGATGATAAAATTGATTTAGCAGTGGGACTTATGTTACGTAAAAAAGTAGGAGATAAGGTAACAAAAGGTGAAGTTCTTGTTACTATTTATGCAAATAGAGAAGATATAGATGAGGTAAAAGCTAAAATTTATAATAATATTTCTATTAGTGATTCTGCTGAGAAGCCAATATTAATTCATGAAATAATAACAGAGTAAAAGATGGAACCATAAAATGATTTTTTAATCATTTTATGGTTCCATCTTGTTATTGTCGATTTTTCAGCGCTATTTATAATACCATTTTGAAAATAAACCAAACAAAATGAAAATAAATCTAGTATAGGTTAGAAAAATCTAAATCTATGAGTGGTTTTTTATTTTCTATACATTCTTTTCTGTAAATCATATATTTCTTTACCCATGTGCTACAACTATCAAAAGTCTTCCAATTATATAGCATTGAATACATTATAATTTCTCTTAATTTTAAAAATAATGGTAATTTTGTAATCCAATAATTATCTAAATGATTTTCCTTGTTATAACCTTCTAAAAATTTTTTTATAAAGCATATTACATCTTTTTCTTTTTCATTAGAATCATAGTTTTCTACATAAAAATAAAATAATTGAACAGAAATATCATTAATAAACCAACCATATTCACAATCATCAAAATCAAAATA
>Ga0255362_1000033_pt1 | contig 42652 bp, 35 predicted proteins | sample GFST75r2metaG_FD_186000 | JGI IMG/M metagenome (GOLD analysis project Ga0255362, IMG submission 186000)
AATTTTTATGTAAATTAATGTGTTTGATCATATGTTAATTTTACCATAAATCTTTCACTCTTCCGAGTGGGAGATTTATTTTTATGCAAAAAAACTGTCGCACTAATTTTTTAGTGCGACAGCCCCACTTAACTTTCAAAACTTTTATTTTTTTTCTTTATGTCTTGGAAATTTAATATGATGCTCATTAACCCAAGTTAACATTTTAGTGTATATAGGAGCATTGGCTTTTTGGAGTTCACTATGCTTTCTACCATAAGTGAAGTATATTATTAGTCCCACTAATAACCAGATTACAAATCTAATCCATGTTTCTAAAGGTAAAGCCGACATTAGGTAACCGCAAGCTATTATAGTAAGTATGGGTAAAAACGGTACCCAAGGGCATCTAAATTTTCTTTCAGCATTGGGCATAGTTTTTCTAAGTACAATAACACCTACAGAAACAAGAACAAAGGCAAATAATGTTCCTATATTGCATAATTTTATTATTTCCTGCAATGGTAAAAATCCTGATATTGCAGCTGCTAAAACTCCAGTAATTACTGTGCAAAGGGTAGGTGTTTTATGAACTGGATGTACTTTTGAGAACACCTTAGGTAATAATCCATCTCGGGACATAACCATAAATACCCTTATCTGTCCATAAAGCATTACAAGTAATGTTGAAATCATACCTATAACTGCACCGGTTCCAACCAAGGCTGCACCCCAATTAATTCCAAACTTTGTTAATGCATCTGGGATAGCATTATTTTGACTTATTGCTTTAAATGGAACCATACCAGTTATAACAACTGCTACTGTAACGTAAAGTATAATTACGACTCCAAGACAAATTGCAAGTCCTCTAGGTACATCCTTCTTTGGATTTATAGTTTCTTCTGCCGCAGTAGAAACTGCATCAAATCCAATATAAGCAAAGAACATTATTGAAGCACCTGCCATAACACCTTTCCATCCAAAAGGAGCAAATGGCTTATAGTTAGCTACACTAATATGAAATACTCCAAGCACTATAAACAAAACAATTACAGCAATTTTTATTAAAACTATTGCATTGTTAAGTTTCGCACTTTCTTTTATGCCTACAAACAATATACATGTTACAAGCCCCACTATAATGACAGACGGTAAATCAACAAATCCACCTTCTGTTGGTCCATGGGTTATCACTGTAGGTAAATTAAGTCCAGCAGATTTTAATAGCCCTACGAAAGTTCCAGACCACCCAGATGCAACTGCTGCTGAGGAAACTAAATACTCAAGCATTAGATCCCATCCTATAACCCAAGCTATAACTTCACCAAAAGCAATATATGAATATGTATACGTACTACCTGCAACTGGAAACATAGTAGCAAGTTCTGCATAAGTAAGTGCACAAAGTCCGCTAGTTATTGCAGCTACAATAAATGATAAAACTACTGCTGGTCCTGCCATATGAGCACCAACCCCTGTTGAAACAAAAATTCCTGTACCAAGTACTGCACCTATGCCAAGTGCCGCTAGATCTGTTGATGTAAGATTTTTTTTAAGATCTGATTTTTCTGCGGAATGAAGTACCTGTTTCAGTGATTTTGTTTTCCATATATCTTTAATATTCATAATGATCCTCCTTTGTAAAAACAGTACTGATGATTCTTAATTATCTATTAGATACAAGTTTCACTTTATAAATATAACATAGCATAAAACTACTAAAAGTATATTTGAAATTGCTAAATCTACATATACAATATAATCTATAAATTTTTTTCGTTTATAATAATCCTCAAATTTCTTTTCGGATTGTTGTTGAAACTCCTTACATTCTTGTATTGTATCCTTTGTCTCCTTATCTATACGGGCATTTTTGGTGCTATATGTATTTTGAATTTTACTTTGAAAATGTGAAATGGTATTTTCACATTTTCCACGCACCTGTTTTATAGTCTTTCCTTGCCAAATTTTATTAATATTCAATACGTTTCTCCTTTGCAGAACAGTAGTAATACCTATTTTTATTTTGTAATTAAGTCACTAATTTATATAAGCATTTAACTTTTTACAGAAAATTTATAAAAAGCATAAAAAAAAGCACCACTTCGTTAAATTCTGTGAAAGGATTTAACAAAGTGGATTCCTATTTGTCTATTATATCAGAAAATTCACCAAATTTCAAATGTAAAAATAAAAGCCCACAAACTCAATGCTTGTATATCTTTTATAGTCACTAGAATTATGCATACTATCAAAAATCAGTAATCTTAAATATAATTATGATATAATAGTTTAGGTTCATAAATTAAACTGGGGGAAACGTATATGACGGACAACAAAATAAAAGCAAAAGTTTTAAGACCTAAATTTAATAATGATTTAGATCTCATAGAGTTAGCTGAAGAAAATATATTTGATGATAATATAATTTCTTTTGGAATAATTAGTAGTTGCACTTTAGAAAATCAAGAAGCAGATAAAATGACCTTTAAGCAAGTAGTATTTAAAAATGTTGTTTTTAATAAAATGATATTTAGACATATAGAATTAGAAGATGTGAGATTTGAAAACTGTAATTTATCAAATGTAGACTTTGATGAAGCTTCATTGTACAGAGTTGAATTTATAAGTTGTAAGATTATTGGTATTAATTTAAATCAATCTACCCTTAGAGATGCAACTTTTGAAAACTGTAATGGTCAGTATGCTCTTTTTAGTAATTCCAATTGTAAAAAAGTTTCTTTTCTACAATGCCAATTACGTGCATCAAACTTTCAAAATTCAATATTTTCTAAAATTGAATTTAAGGAGTCAAATCTGCTTATGTCACAAATGAATTTCACAAATCTTAACGGAATAGATTTTACTAGCTGTGATATTGAAGGTTTAGGTGTAAATATTGCAGATATTAATGGTGCTATAGTTACTGCTATGCAAGCAAGTTCACTTGCCACCTTACTAGGTCTCATTGTTAAATGAGGATATCCTTTGTAATTGTTACTCCTCATTTAACTTACAATAACCTACCCCATAATTATCTATCACCTAATGGGATATAAGAACTTCTTTCTGCAACACATTTATATGCAGGTCTAATAATCTTACCATTGTTTATTATTTCCTCAAGCCTATGAGCGCTCCAACCAGATATTCTTGATATAGCAAAAATAGGTGTAAACATCTCAGCTGGTATATCTAGCATTCTATATACAAATCCCGAATAAAAATCCACATTAGCGCTTACCCCTTTGTAAATTTTTCTAACACTGGCAATTACTTTTGGTGCTAGTTCTTCAACTTTTGCATAAAGATTGTATTCATCTTCAAGACCCTTTTCCTTAGCTAGCCTTTCAACATATCCTTTGAAAATAACTGCTCTTGGATCAGATATAGAATAAACAGCATGACCTATTCCATAAATTAGCCCTGATTTATCAAAGGCCTCTTTATTAAGTATTTTTGATAAATATTTTTCAATTTCTTTGTCATCAGTCCAATCACTTACTCTTTCCTTCATATCCTCAAACATTTTAACAACTTTAATATTCGCACCACCATGTCTTGGACCTTTTAAAGAACCAAGGGCCGCAGCTATTACTGAATACGTATCAGAACCAGAGGAGGTTACTACATGTGTAACAAATGTGGAGTTATTACCACCACCATGTTCTGCATGAAGTACTAGTGAAAGGTCAAGTAATATAGCCTCAAGTTTTGTATATTTACTATCATCTCTAAGCATATAAAGAATATTTTCAGCAGTACTTAATTCTGGACTTGGATCATGAATAATCAAACTGTTATTGTTATGATAATGTGACAATGCTTGATAGCCGTAAACTCCAATAAGTGGGAAACAGGCAATTAATCTAAGGCATTGCTCAAGAACATTACTTACAGTAGTATCCTCAGCTTTATCATCCAGGCTATAAAGCGCCAAAACACTCCTTGCTAATGAATTCATTATATTTTTACTTGGCATTTTAAGTATCATATCTCGTACAAAACCATCAGGGAGATTTCTGTATTTAGCCAATAATTCTGTGAATGTTTTTAGTTCTTCTTCAGTTGGTAGTTCACTAAAAAGTAGCAAATAACAAGTTTCTTCAAATCCAAACCTAGAATCTTCAACGAAACCATCTACTAAATTGTTAATGTTTATACCTCTATACCTTAATGAACCTGGTACTGGAACCATCTTATTTTCCTTAGATATAAATGAATTTACTTCTCCTATTTCCGTTAAACCAACAAGCACTCCTCTACCATCAGTATCTCTAAGTCCTCGTTTAACTTCATACTTATTATATTGTTCTAAGTCTATAGGCCCACTTAATTTTTTAGCCATTTTTTTCTCGAATTCATCCAGTTTATCGTTTTCCATAATATACCACCTTTCAAAACGATTGTTAATATTCCGTTAAAAAGAAATATAAGTAGTTTTTTTGCATAAACCTATCTATATTTCTTTATTATACAAAAATAGCCTACTTGGAAGTAGGCTATTTGACTTTAACAATTTTATTATGTTTGCTTTTCTGCCTTAGTTACTACCTCAATAATCAGTATATCACTATATCATATCACATATACTAACATAAGTATGCATTAAGCTATACTAATTTTTTTGATTACCATGGAGCTTATCCTTAAAATTTTTCTTTATCTCTAAAAGATACTCCATATCATTTAGAAATTGGAATAGCATAGCTCGATTTTCAAACTCCTCCCTTGATTTAGGAAGTTCTTGAACTTTACAAGCTTTCATAACACCTTTTAGCTCTGTCATAAGCTCCTGTGCTGTATTAAATTCACCAAAATTTAATGCAACTCTTTCCGTAAATGCTGCCACCATTTCCGTTTGCTCAAAATTCATATAAAATTTCACAAAATGCATTCTCATATATTTTAATATCTCATATTGTAGAGTTCTCATTTCCATATATTGAACATAATATTTCACTTCATTCATAATGTAATTATTTAAATTTCTATATGCCCTTTCAGTACCTTCCCTTAATTTACTCTCTAAGTCATTAAATAGCTTTTCCTCTTCAATATGTACAGACTGGTTTCTTAAACTTTCTGCCATTTGAAATAAAATTTTTCTCATATATTCTTCTATATCCCTTTGATTTTCCTTGATTTTACCTTCAACTTTAGGCATATATATATTTAAAATAATACCAATTCCAGCACCTATAGCCATAAGTAGAAGTTCATTTTTTATTAGAAATGGTGATACAGATTTTTCGACTAATAAATGGGTAACTAGAACCGAGCTAACTACAATTCCATCTGTAATCTTCAAAATCACAGTCAACGGAATAAAAATAATTAAATATACACCAAAAATAACGGGAGTATATCCAAATACAAGAAATAATGATCCTGAAATAACTAAGGCCAAAATAGTAGATTCAATTCTTTGTCTAGCTAAAGTTATAGATGTTTTTTTTGTATTGTGAACACTTAAGATTGTTATGATTCCAGCAGCCGATGCATATTTTAGCCCTAAAGATCCAGCAAGGATAATTGCAAGTGCTGAACCTACTGCAGTTTTTAAAGTTCTAAGCCCAATAATTTTTCGCATATTACCTCCATAAATCCCATGATTTTTATATTCTTGTTCAATTATAGCATCTTTATTGCCACCAAAAAACATCTGCTCCCATATACCTTTTTCTTCAAAAACCTCTTTAACTCCCTCCTTTTCAGCTGTTAACTTAACTTGACCTATGCATCTTATATATGAAGGGTTGATTTTTAAAGCTTTAGCTGCAAATTTTTTTATTTTAGATATTCCTGTGCTTATAAACATATTTACAGTTAAAATATCCTGTTCCCTTTTAAATTCTATTTTAAACTTTTCTTCATTGTTCACTTGTTGAATAAAAGTTAAGTTATTATCAATAAATTTTTTAGTTACTGGATGATATTTTGTATCTAATCTTTTTACTGCAGTTTTTTCTTCATTATCATCTATTATATTTCCATGTTTTCCTATCATGAAAACTGGTAATCTAGCATAACCATATTTTTTTTCTGCAATAATATCACAGGCTATAATTGTATAATCTCCAATATTTGCACGACACCAATACCAATGGTTCATGAGTCTACCCATATGGATATTACCCCAATTGTGATCATGATATCCATTTCCATTTAATTTGAATGTTTCCCTTTCAATTCTTAATGTAGCACTAACATATGCAGACGGCATCGCCACAAACCAGGCGAAATAATATTTTTGTCCCTCGCCATAATACCAATGTCCTGTTCCTGGTCTCCACATTGGTAATTTAGGTTTCATGATGCAAGTGTATTCAACTTCACCTTCTACAAAATGTATGAAATAATTACCATCACAATATTTAATACTGCTTCGACAAATCTTTACATCACATTTTTCTTTTGAAGCACGAATTTTTTGTCCTTTACCTTCAGAAATACTTTTTAATATAATTTTTCCATTTGGAAAGGTTATTTCAATAGATGCTGTTGGATAGGCTGGTCCTCTTACATCAAACCCATTTTTACTATAGAATATAACAACAACTTTGGTTCCATCAGTATATTCAGCATCAAAATACCACCATTCATAGGTTCTCCCCCCACCGCTACTTCTCATTCCATCTTCCCAAATTGCCGTTTTTTTATTTATGCCTAATTTTTCATAGCACTCATTACTTTTTGCTAAAAATGCTTTTTCACTCATGAAACGATCACTGGTCCTTCTCACTGAAAATTTATTCTTTACACCCACTCCTGCGCACCTCATTTTGGCAACTTCTCCAAGAGATTTTAACAATGGTATATAATAGATTTTGAACAAATCAAGACTTTATAATGCAATTATAATCCATATAAGTGCAAAGCTTAATATCATCGTTATATTGCATAGAGCTCCCACCAATTTTTTATCATAATTAAATTGCACTGCATATGGTATAACTGCCATACCAATTGGGAGGCTTAGTCCTATGAGGATGGTATACCGAAACATTGAATTAAAAGGCAGTATTTTGAACAATATAATTCCAAGAACTATACCAATACTATATCTTACAGCTAAGATTTTTATAATATTTTTATAATATGTTTTTTCTATGGAAAAATTTAAGAATACACCAAGGAGTAAAAGTGATAGAGGCATGTTTGCCTTAGATATTATTCCACAAACACTTATAAACGGTGAAGGAAGATGAAATCCAGCTAAATTAACAAGGAGTGTGATTATGTAAGCCATAAGTGGCACTGAAGCGAATGATTTTTTTACAATTTCTTTTATCCCTATTTTTGTCTCGCTTGTTGAGAAATAAGCTGCAATTATATAACAGAAAATAAACATTGTAAGGGAATTTCCCATATCAAACATACCAATATATTTTAATCCATTCTTTCCCCAAATTGATTGAATAAGTGGATATGCAAACAGTCCTATGTTAAAACCAGGGACTAGCATAGCCAAAGTCCCTCTCATGTTTTTTTGTTCTTTTCTGAAAATATATACCCCTATAAATGACATTATAATTCCATATACTGCACTTATTATAGTAAGTAAAATTAGTGAATGATCCAACTTCATTGAATTAAATGTAACAAAAATAAGAGCGGGAAGAGTGATGTTGAATAGAATTCTTGCCATTCCATCCCCATCTTCTTCCTTTATTAAGTTTAATCTTTTAAATGTATATCCTATTACTATAATTATCAAAGACATAACAAACTGAGAATTCACATTATTAATTTTAAACACATCCAATCTGAATCTTAGGCATTTTAAAGAAAATAGACTATTATATCTATAGCAAAAGCCATAAATAGATATTTTGAACCATCTAACTAGTTGTGTTTAATAAATATACGAATCCTCCGCCAAGTGTTGTAGTGTTGTACCATAACTCAAGATTAATATTTTTAATTAATCCCTCATCTAATATTTTTATAAATGCACTTTTTTTATTTTCTGTAAACTGGAGTGAAATTATAGTAACCCAGTGCCATGGTTCTAAATTTTTCTCATCCCCATTCGATAAATTCAAAAATGCAATAGGTGAATCTTTTATCAATGCTTCTTCTAAAAAATCCAATATTTTTGATAATTTAGGTCGTAGTAATTTATCTTCAGGCACATCACAAAATCCGTATTTTACATTTAACCCTTTTGATTTTGTGTATGCAACCACATGATCATAAAACATTTTAGTTGTAGGTATCCCTTCATTTGTTGGTGTAACATGTTCCCAAACCTCTTCCATGAAAGATACACATTTATTTTTAGTGTTCACATTTTGCTCCACATCCAAAATAGTTTTGTTATTCTTTAGATAAAATACGATATTGCTTGCAACCGATGGGCCACATCCAGAGCGGCGTTGCCAATCTGTGCCATACCACTCTTGATTGCAGCCATAAAACATTTCATTAGTACCTTCATCTAGTACCTTAAACAATTTTAAATTAGTTATTGACCTTACAATCATATATAACACCCCCAGTTATTAAAATTATAATTGTATACTCGCTTTATAATATATAATTACTTTTAATAATATCATAATTTTACGACTAAAGATAATTATCATGATTTAATTCTTTATAATATCTACACATCTTTTATTTATACTTAATGTAATAAGATTATATCTTAATTTATATTCAAGGAAAGGTGATATACGTGGGTTTTAAAAAAGAAACTATTAATGTTTACGATATGACATGTGCTCACTGCGAAATAAGAGTTGAAAATGCCATAAAGAATTTAATTGGAGTGAAAAATGCTATTGCAAGCTATAGTAAACAGCAGGTTATTGTAGAATATGAGTCCGATATATGTGATAATGAAACAATAAAAAGCGCTATTAATGCTGCCGGCTATAGCACAAAGGTTTCCAATAATTTTAAGATTGTTGGGATATTAATAATAGCTGCCGCAATTATTCTTTTGAGTACTTCAGCTTCAAGTTTTGATATAAACTCAAAGCTAAATGGAGCAACTTATTTTATGCTATTTGTTGTTGGAATTCTGACTTCACTACACTGCATTGGCATGTGTGGTGGAATAATGTTATCTCAAAGTATTGTAAAAGAAAGTTCAAATAAATTTGAAGCACTAAAACCTGCAGTTTTATATAATGCTGGAAGAGTAGTTTCCTATACCATTCTTGGTGGAATTGTTGGAGCACTTGGTTCTGTACTTTCCCTTTCAATAAATGCTAAAGCTGGACTTCAAATTTTTGCTGGCTTATTCATGATAATAATGGGTTTAAATATGTCTGGTTTTAGTTTATTTAGAAAACTTAACCTTAATCTACCTTGGTCATCATGTTCAATTAAGAAAAAACCTAAAACCCCTTTTTTTGTAGGTATACTTAATGGCCTTATGCCATGTGGACCTCTTCAAACGATGCAACTTTATGCTTTAGGAACTGGTAGTCTAACAAAAGGGGCTCTATCAATGTTTTTATTCTCCTTAGGAACTGTTCCTTTGATGTTAACTTTTGGTACTTTATCCTCTATTTTAAATAAAGGTTACACAAAAAAGCTTTTAAAGTTAAGTGGAATTATAGTAGTAGTTCTAGGTTTAATTATGGGAAGCAGAGGATTTACTTTAGCTGGTATTTCATTTCCTTTTTTTAATTCTAATACTGCAAGTGGAACTTATGGTGCTACTAAAGCCTCCTCAGTAAATACATTTAAACCAGTAATTGAAAACGGTGTACAGATAATAAAAATGACTGCTAATGCTGACGGTTATACCCCAAATGTACTTTACGTACAAAAAAATATGCCAGTAAAATGGATAATAGCCGGTAAAGAATTAACTTCATGTAATTATGAACTTATAATTCCGTCACTGCAAATACAAAAGCAACTAATTTCTGGTGATAATGTAATACAGTTTACGCCTAAGGATGCGGATATCAGTTTTACCTGTGGGATGGGTATGCTAAATGGTATTATAAAGGTTGTTGACAATGTTAATTCAGTAGATACTTCCAAACACGATTCCTCGTTACCTGCTCCCAGTAAAAGTCCTAGCTGCTGCACAGGCCCAGCTCCAAAGTAGTCCACACTATAATTCTTCACCAAATTTATACCCTATCTTGGTTACAGTAACAATATAACGTGGTGATTTAGTATCTTGTTCGATTTTTTTTCGAATATTCTTAATATGAACGTCTATTGTTCTATCATAGCCATCAAAATCTAAACCAAAAACTATTTCAATAAGCTGTTCTCTTGCTAAAACCTTTCCTTTGTTTTTAGCAAGAACATATAATATATCGAATTCATTAGGCGTAAATATTATATTTTTTCCATTTAATTTTACGCTTCTTGTATCTTTATTGATTTCAAGTTTACCATCATCAAATATAATTATATTCTTCCTTTCTGAACTGACTCTTCTAAACAAAGCATTTACTCTTGCTACAAGTTCTCTTGGACTAAATGGTTTTGTTAAGTATTCATCTGCTCCAATATTTAGTCCCCGAATTTTATCGCTTAAAGCTACTTTTGCAGTAAGCATGAAAATATATACATCAGACATTCTTCTTAGTGCCCCGCAAACATCCTCGCCATCAATATCTGGAAGCATTAAATCTAATATTACCAATTTAAAATCCACTTTGCAAAATAATTCTAACGCCTCTAAACCTTTATCTTTGCAATAAACTTTATAACCTTCTTTTTCAAGATAAGCTTTAAGTATTTCAGCTACATTTTTTTCATCTTCTATTATCAAAATATTACTCATATGCGCTCCTTAAAAATGCCACAAAAATCGATTAGGTTTTATCCTTAATCAATCCTTGTGGTCTAATTTTTATATTAATGGTTTAAAACCTTTTAACCTAAGTGCATTTGTTAATACTGATACCGAACTAAAACTCATGGCTAGTGCTGCTATCATTGGGTTTAATAATGGTCCGCCTAGAAGGTATAATACACCCATAGCTACTGGTATTCCTAATGTATTATATCCAAAAGCCCAAAATAAGTTTTGTTTAATATTTCTTATTGTTTTCTTGCTAAGTTCTATTGCAGTTGCCACATCCATTAAATCACTTCTCATAAGTACAATATCTGCAGATTCAATTGCCACATCTGTACCCGATCCAATGGCTATACCTATATCTGCCTGTGCCAGTGCTGGAGCATCATTGATTCCATCTCCCACCATAGCAACCTTTTTGCCTTCATTTTGAAGCTTTTTAACTTCACTTGCCTTATCCTTAGGCATTACTTCAGCCAAAATTATATCAATACCAACAAGTTTTGCTATAGCCTTGGCCGTTCTTTTATTATCTCCAGTTATCATGGCAACTTCTATACCCATATTATGCAATTTTTCAATGGCTTTTTTACTATTTTTTTTAACTGTATCTGCAACGGCTATTATGCCTATTAACTTGTCCTCAAGTGCTATATACATTGGAGTTTTTCCTTCTTCCGCTAATTTATTAGAAGCATCCTCACAATCACTCAATGAAATATTGCTTGTCTCCATAAGCTTTTTATTACCTAATAATATATTATTATTATCTATTTTCACCTTAATTCCATAACCGGGTATTGCTTTAAAGTCTTCTGTGCTTTTAAATTTCAATTTTTTTTCTTCCGCATCCCTTACTATTGCCTCACCTAACGGATGTTCTGACCCTAGTTCTGCCGATGCAGCTATTTGTAGCAAATACTCTTCACTTATTTCCTTAGAAATCACAACAATATCTGTCACTTTAGGTTTGCCTTCTGTTATAGTTCCAGTTTTATCAAACACCACAGTTTGTATTTTATGTGCAGTTTCAAGCGCCGTGCCACTTTTAATTAATACCCCATACTCTGCACCTTTGCCTGTACCAACCATAATTGCCGTAGGAGTTGCAAGTCCCAGTGCGCATGGGCAAGCTATAACCAGTACTGAAATAAATATAGTTAACGAAAATACCGCACTTTCACCTGAAAAATACCATCCTAGTGAAGATACAATGGCTAGTACCATAACTATTGGAACAAAATAACCCGCTATTACATCTGCTAGTTTTGCAATAGGTGCCTTTGAACCTTGGGCATCTTCTACAAGTTTTATTATTTGTGAAAGAGCCGTATCGCGCCCTACCCTTGTAGCTTTATATTTTATAGAACCATTTTTATTTATACTCGCTCCTATAATGTTATCTCCAATATTTTTTTCAACTGGAATGCTTTCCCCTGTAAGCATAGCTTCATCAACTGAAGTACTACCCTCTACAACTTCGCCATCCACAGGCATTTTCTCACCAGGTTTAACTACAACAATATCATTAACTTCAACTTCATCTATTTGAATCTCTATTGCCTTATCATCCCTTATAATTATAGCGGTCTTTGGAACAAGTCCCATGAGCTTTTTAATAGCTTCTGAAGTTTTTCCTTTAGAAACAATTTCAAAGTACTTACCAAGAGTTATTAGTGTTAATATTACCCCCGCAGATTCAAAATACAATTGCACCTGTGAATTTCCTCTTAGTATTTCATAGGTTCCATATAATCCATACAAGAATGCAGCAGATGTTCCCATGGCAACAAGGGAATCCATATTGGGACTTCTCTTAATTAAAGATCTAAATCCAACTATAAAATATTTTCTGCCAGTAGCTATAACTGGTAGAACTAATATAAGTTCTATAATTGCATACACTTTAATATGAATCATTGGATCAATAGCCATGGGCAAATTAAAATTTAGTTTGTCTGCTATCATTGGACCCATTGCTAAAATCAAAAGTGGAACTGCAAATATCGCGGATATAACAAATCTATTCCATAAAGCTTTTATTTGTTTCTCTTTGTTTTCTTTATCCATGTCTACAGTTATTTCTTCCTCAATTGCTTTATACCCCGCTTTTTCGATTGCTTTCTTAATATCAGAAATCCTTACCTTTGATGGTTCAAAACTTACCTTCAATTTTTCAGTGGCTAAATTTACATTTGCCTCCGTTATTCCATCTAATTTTTTTGTTGCCCTTTCCACCGCTTTTACGCAAGAAGCGCATGTCATTCCTTCAATCCTAAGCATTCTGGTTGTTTCTTCAATTAAAGCCTTATAACCTGCCTTGTCCACAGCTGCCTGAATGTCTGACACCTTGACCTTAGCTTCATCAAAACTTATATTAAGTTTCTCAGTGGCTAAATTTACATTTGCCTCCGTTACTCCATCAATTTTTTTAGAAGCTCTCTCTACTGCTTTTACGCAAGAAGCACATGTCATTCCTTCTATTTTTAACGTTTTACTAACCATTTTTATTATCCTCCTTGTATTCCTTATACTGTCCTAAATAATCATTTGGATTATTTAGCTCCTTGTATTCCTCATACTGTCCTAAACAATCATTTAAACTGTATGTTTTTGTTTATTTATCAATAGCCCTTGAAAGCAGTTCTATTATCTCATCAACCTTTTTCTCGCCATTATCCTCCATAAACGCTTCCTTTACACAATGGTTAAGATGTTGTTTTAAAATCAGCATATTAGATTTTTTAAGAAGAGATTGAGCTGCGATTATCTGATTAGATACATCTATGCAATATCTTCCTTCTTCTATCATTTTAATTATTCCTTCTATTTGTCCTTTAGCTGTTTTTAATGAAGTTAATGCACTGTTTTTTTCTTTATTCATGAAAATCTAACTCCCTCATGTTTTATATTCTTAATTAACAAATATACCCCCTCCCCGTGGGGTGGTATATTTTAATACTAACACTTGGTTAGATTAGAGTCAATAAACTCATTCATTAATAATTGGTGCAAAATTAATATAACAAATAAATATGTAGATTTTATGAAGATATCCAAAACAAAAATCATATCTTTCAATTGTTAATTAAGACATCTTCAAAAAACAACAAGGTAGCTTGAATTATTACCAGCTACCTGAAGAACCTCCTCCACTTGAGGATCCTCCTCCCATACCTCCAAATCCTCCTCCACTGTTATTTCCATTACCACCACCACGGCCTCCTCGACCCGACCAAAAGAACATGGTTATAATAAAAAATGTTATCCGTCCACCATTAAAGCTGAAATCTAGTATAACAAAAACTGCTAGCAATGCTAAGGCAATGATACTTGGAACTGTATTATCAGATTTATTATCCTGGGATGGTAGATTTACTTTTTCATTTTTATCAAGTTTTACTTTGTATTCCTTAGCAATAGAATCTGCAAAAATTGAATATGATTCCTTAATCCCCGCATTATAATTTCCTTCTTTAAATCTCACTTTAGCAATATTATCCATTACTCTTGCGGAATAAATATCAGTTACAGCTCCTTCAAGAGAAGTACCTACCTCTACTCTATATTTTCTATCCTTTATTGACACAAGAACTAAAAGTCCATTATTTTTATCTTTCTGTCCAATTCCCCAGTTTCTAAATAATCCATTAGCATAGGACGCGATATCATTTCCCTGCAATGAATCTATTACTACTACCACCTCCTGTGCTCCAGTTTTATCCTCTAATTCTTTTCCCACCGAAACAATATATTGCTTTGTATTGTTATCTATGGTTGAGGTATAATCATTAATATATTTTAATTCAGTGGGCTTTGGATATTGATTTTCTGCATTAACAGTAGAAAACAATAGTGAAACAAGTAATATTAATGCTAAAAATACATATGAGGTATTTTTGTAAAATAAAACTCTATCTCGCCTCATTATTTAACCTTTGAAAAGTCAACCTTTGGGACTTCCTTTGCCCCTTCTGCGGCTTTGTAATAAGGTTTTTGTTCAAATCTAAATATTCCTGCAATTATTACATTAGGAAATTTTTTTATTGTACTATTATAATTGCCTACTTCGTTGTTATAATCTTTCCTTGCAATATTAATTCTATTCTCTGTACCTTCTAACGCAACACTTAGGTCTCTAAAATTTTGATCTGATTTTAAATTAGGATAATTTTCAACAACGGCTAATAGTCTAGATAATGATCCTGACACTTGATTGTCTGCTTCAGCTTTTGCAGTAATAGTTTGAGCACCCGCTAATTTTGTTCTTGCATCCGCCACTGCTGTAAATATATCTTTTTCTTGCGAGGCGTATCCTTTTACTGAAGCTATAAGATTAGGTATTAAATCAGACCTTCTCTGAAGCTGGGTATCAATATCTGATTCAGATTGCTTAACTGATTGGTCAAGACTTACCATTTTGTTATAATTCCCGATTAATGATAGCAATAATACAACTACCACAGCTATTACAATAAGAAGTGTTTTAAATCCTCTACTCATTTTTTCCCTCCATAAATCAACATATGTATAGTTTATGTATAGTCTCTAGCAATAATTCAACTGTTAATAAACTTTTTGTAATACATAGTATTTCACTTATAGTTGAATTCTATACGTTTAAATATACAAACAGAGTTCTCCATTATTTATAATTTAAGCCGGCAATAAAAAAAACAGCCTCATAGCTGTTTTTTTATTGTTATATTTTTAGGTGGATTAAAAGTCAGTATGTTTTTATCTTCCTTTTCATCTATCATTGAAACTTTTCCTTTATTTGTATCTTTATTTGTATCCTTATTAGATTCTACTGTTCCCATACCTTTCAGCATCATTGGAATCATAAAAATCATCATTACCGGGCAAATAAATGGTGAAATATTCAATATAGTTGTTCTAAGTCCTGTATTTAGTTTTAAAAATGGTATAACGGCAATTATAATTATTGGAGCAGCACAACATATAACCATGTGAATAGCATGCTTTAGTAAATCCTGAGATTTATGATCACTATTTTTATTATCATGACAATGCATAATAATATCATCTCCTTCATTTGATTTTGTAGTATGAATTTAGTATAAAATAAAGTTATGTAGATAAAATGAAGAAGCCAGCTTAGCTTATATTTTATATTTTATTAAAATATAATGTAACTGTAGTTCCAATATTCGCAGTACTGTCTACATGAATAGTAGCAGAATGAATATCTAGTATGTTTTTCACAATGGTCAAACCTATACCACTTCCCTCTATTTTATTACGACTCTTATCTCCTCTATAAAGCCTCTCAAAAATATTAGGTAAATCCTTTTTTGTTATACCCATACCCGTATCTTTTATCTTCACTAAAATTTTATCTTTCGTTTCTAATATATTTATCCAAATGTTCCCATTGTTTTGTGAAAATTTAATTGCATTTGAAATTAAATTTATAAAAACCTGTTTGAGTTTATCCTCATTACCTATACTCATGAATTTTTTTCCTTTTTCAATGTTAATATCCAGTATTATATTTTTGCTTTTCAAATCAATATTAAACTCATTACACACAGAAATTACAAGTGTATCTAAAAATATTGTCTCCATACTTAATTTTATCTTTTCATCTTCAAATCCCTTAATTATATTTAAGTTGTCTAATAACTTACCGAATCTTATTACTTCATTATTCAAATAATTTAGCCGTTGTTCATTAACTGGAAATATTCCATCAATCATGGCTTCTATATTATTTTGAAGTACATTTAATGGTGTTCTTATCTCATGTGATATATCTGATACTAATCTCCTTCTAAGCTTATCTTGCTGCTCTAGTCTGCTACCTAATTTATTAATACTTTGAGTCAAATTATTTAGTTCTATTATATTACTTATAACATTGGAACTTGAGTCATAATGTCCATTTGAGAGTTCCACCGAGGTATCCGACACTGACTTAATAGGATTAGAAAATTGTTTTGATATAACTATACTTATTATAATAGCAATAATTATTGTTATTAATACACTTATTATGATACTTCTATTTATTGACACCTTAAAATTAATATCTTGCTGAGACAATAGTATTGGTGAGTACTGACCGATATTTACATAGCCAACTATTTCTTCATGTGATTTTATCGGGAAATTATTAGACCTATAAACCCCATTACTTGAGGTCTCCTGCATCATTACATGATTTTTTTCCTGTATATCATTGGGATTCATACCCCAAACAACTTTTTTATTAGCATCTAATAAAGTTAAACAATAATTACTCATATATGCCTCATGCATCATTTCTTGCCCTGAATTATTTGTCCATTTTCCATCACGTTTATATGCATCTTGAAGATATTGAACAATTCTATCATTTCTTTGATCCTGATTATCAGCCATATACTTGTTAAAAGTTCCATTAACCGCTAAGTTAACAAATAGTGCGGTTAATAAAATAGCAATGACTGAGCAAGCTATAATAATTATGCTTAATCTTTTTCTAATACTTTGCATGAGCATAAAACCCTCCGTATATTCTGATTATTGAACTTTACCTTGCTGCATTCCGAACAAATTTTTACGATATATGTATACACTAGCAGCGTGTTTTTTATAATTTATATATGCTAAATTTACACCTGAGTTTATTTCATACTTACCTTTTTGAGGTGAATTAAGGGTATTTCCCCATAAAAGATAAGGATCCATATCAAATTTCACATGGGCATTGATTTTAGGTATTCCTGCTGCATAGTTATATGTACCCATATTAATGGGATCATTTTTTTCATTTAGCAGAACACCTTTCTTATTATAAACTGCTTCACAATAGTCATCATACGACACAAATTTCAGGTTATATTCTCCATCAACTCCCTGAATATGATAGCCTGAATATCTAATATTTAATAATATCCAGCGTCTATTGATCGGTAGGGTTTTATTTAATTTTATTAGGCCTTTCAATGTTTTAGGAGCTCTATTTAGCTGATTCCTAAAATAATGAGTTTCCATATCAACGTAGCCAATTTTATAAATCAGTGAACTCACCAATTTATGAAATCTTACAATATTGATTGATTCATTATTGTCAAGCTCATTCCCATTTTTGTCTACGTCCATCATAATTACAGATAAGGCACTACGATTCCCAGTTTTTTTAGCAATTTTCTGTATTTTTTCTACATATTCTATACTTCCTAAAACAGGTATCTTATTGCTTGTTGAGTTATTGTGTATTACTGTTGGAGCTACCTTAGTACATCCATTTAATAAAAGAAAAAATATCAAAATTGGTACTATAAATTTTTTCCTCATAATAATTATTTCCACCTCCAATAACTCTATTTATCTTTAATTATTTCATTAATATTTATTTTTTTCCCACAATATGGGCATAAAATCCAATCATCTTGAACATCCTTATTACATGAAAGACATTTCATTTTTTTAGGTCTTAATATTAAATAAATTCCAAGTCCTAGAATATTTGTAAAGAAAATAACTATTGACCACTTAGGAAAATTTAAATTTTGTTTTTTCGAATCTTTATATACCCATATAGGTAATAATATCCAAAATATACTTAAGAAAATAAATGCACAAACAATTAACCACCTTATTATTCCATTCAATTGATTTGTAAAAATATAATAATTATTGAATTGATGTTCAGAATCATATAGAGAATACAAATTTAATCCTTTTGAAGCAATATATTCATAGTTCATAATTATGTTAGTATCAGAGGAATTAACATAGGTAGATCCATCACTATTAGTAATTTCCTTATCTCCTAAAGAATCATCGCTATCTAGATTTTTGGGAAATAAAACTTTTGATAATGCATTTTTAGCGCTTTGTGATTTCATTTTATTGGTATTGCGTGATATATCTAATTCTGTAGAATATTTAATATTATTTTTACTATCAACAACATATGCTATATCATTAACACTTCTATTTGATTTCCATGGATCTATAAGAATAGAAAATTTATTTTTTTCTGAAATATATCCATCATTCGCCTTATAAATAATTTTTCCATTATCATCTGTAATTATTATATTGCTGAACCCATCAAACAATTTTGAGTAGTCCCCAATAGTTCCCTTTATGTTTTTAGTTATACCTTGAATTTCAAGTTGGCTTTTTATTTCGTTAAATTTATCGGCAATAGACTTCTGAATATTATCAGGTTGAGCTTTTATTTCTTCCGTAACAATTAATATTGAGACAGATAGCAAAATTAATATTGAAAAAAGTATTACAAGTGCTTTTTTTAGATTTGATATTTTTAAAAAAGAATGCTTCATAGTTTTTCAAACCCCCTTCAACGTAGGTTGAATTTATTATTTAAATTTTTATATTCCTATAAATAACAGTTTATATAAAATCAAAATAGTACATATAAATCAGGCATCATTACAATTAAATTATAACATTAATGCACTGCATTTATTTAACCTGTAACAATTTATTTTACATATTAATAAGATATACTAGGCTACTTTAACCTTGAATTTATAAGTTCCTCTAAATTAAATAATGTAATTTTAATATATTTACTACAAGTAAAAAGGAGCGAACTGTATGTTATATAATAGAATATCAGGATTGGTTAGTGTTGTAATAACTAACTATAATCATGTTAAATATATAGTAGATTGTCTTAACAGTATTAAAAATCAAACCTATAAGAATATTGAAATTATTATCGTTGATGATGCCTCTACAGATAACAGTGTTCAAGTTATTAATAATTGGATTGATACTAATAAGCACTGTTTACCAAAACAAAATTTAATAACCTTAACTTCACTTTCAAGAAATTCGGGTTTTGCAGCAGCTGTTAGCCTTGGTTTTTCTCTTTCTAGAGGAGAATTTATTGCTTGTCAAGATTCAGATGATATCTCACATCCTAAACGTATAGAAAAGCAAGTTGCATTTATAAAAGAAAATCCAGAGGTTCATGTTATAGGCTCTAACTATTCAACTTTTGAAGATAATTATTTTAATCTCACACCTCCCCTAAATTGGCTAGGTTATGGTGCTACTAATATAAAAGAGATATACTCAAAAGGTGGCCATTGTGTATGCTATGGAACCATTTTATTCTACGGAGAATTATTTGATAAATTTGGAGGTCTAACAAGAAGGCTTCCTGGAGCCGAGGATTATGAATTTATAACTAAGCTTCTTTCCTCTGGCATCGACAATTTACCAGATGTATTATATTATTATCGTCATCATTCACATCAGCGCTCACACAAATTTTATAGTGACAAATCCGAGAAAACTGATATTGAGCCTATTAAAGTGCTATTAACTATGGATAGTATGGGTATTGGGGGCACAGAAACTCATGTATTAACCTTAGCTACAGAATTAATAAGAGCTAAAATCAGTGTAGTTATTCTAGCTAATAAAGGCGTTCTATACGATGCCTTTAACAAAATCGGTTGCACTATATATACTATGGAGTTTCCTTTAACTATAATTAGTTCTCAAGATATTAATGCATCAATATACAAAAATAGAATAGAACAAATTATTAGGAATGAAAATATTAATATTATACACGCTCATCAATCTCCTTCCGGTGCCTTATGTATTGATGTTGCAAAAAAACTCAGCATTCCTTGTGTTTTTACTGTTCACGGACTATATTATCAAGATATAGCCTCTGATAAATTAAATAATTGTACCAAGGTGATAAGTGTAAGTGAACCTGTTTTTGATTGGCTTCAGACCTTTAACATTCCATCAATAGTAATTCCAAATGGTATTGATTTTAACAGTTTTTACCCTATAAAAGCTAATAACATTCGTAACCAACTACATGTACCTGATGATGCTTTTGTAATTTTATATGCTAGTAGAATGGCTTGGGGAAAGATTAATGTTTGTGAAAATGTAATACGAGTAAGTAGTGATTTACGAAACAATGAAAACATGAATATTCATGTTTTCATTGTTGGAGATGGTCCTGGCTTTAAGGGCATCAAAGATGCGGCTGATAAAATAACTAACCCTTCTAATAAAAAATTCATTCACCTTTTTGGCGAACAAACCGATATGCTAGATTTTTATTCAAATAGTGACTGCATAGTTGGTACTGGAAGAGTTGCCTTAGAATCAATGGCTTGTGGAAAACCATTAATTGCCACTGGAAATCAAGGATATTTTGGCTTAGTAACTGGAGACAATTTTAAAGAAGCCTGCAGGATTTATTTCGCAGATCATAAGGCAATAAAACCAAATAATCAGGAATTTTTATATGAGGATTTAAGCTATATTTACAATAATAAACAGGTAATAAAAAAGATAGGTGAAACAAGTACCGAATGGTCCAGACCCATCTTTGATATTAGAATAACCACCAATAAAATCATTAAGTTATATAAATCTGCTATAAATGATTTTTAGGTAAAAAATGTAGACCTAACATCAGATATTTTAATGTTGGGCCTTTTCTTTTAATTAATAATATCCTTGTATAATCCTATTATTTCATCAGCAATCTTTCTAGCTTCAAATTTTTCTCTGCACCATTCCCTGCTCCATTTAGGTAATTTCAATGATTTTCCTATGGAATCAATCAAATATTCCATGCTAGTAGTAATATTTTTATTATAATTATCTACTTTACCTTCATGATCTCCAAAGTACAGATTCCACATTTCCTCCTTATTTTCTTCTCCTACAATACCTGCATACCCTTTATTACCTATAGCAATCACTAACCTTTCACAGCTTAGTGCCTCTAATACAACTCTTCCAGTTCCAATAATTATGTCGCTTTCCAAGTAATATGATAGTACATCATACCTTGCCCCTATTACATGTACTGCTTTTCTATTCAGTGATATGTTTAATTCCTTAGCTGCCCCAGTTATATTTTCCTTTCTTTCACCCTCTCCAACTATAATTAAATATATATTATTAAGTTTAAGTGAAATCTCTTTGAAGCTTGATAAAACAGATTTGGCTACAGTACCCTTTCCCCATCCAAGTCTACTACAGTACAATATAACAATGGCATTTTTAGGGATGCCCAAATTTTGTCTAATGAATTTATGGTTTATGTTAGGTTTAAAAGTTTCAGTATCTATACCATTAGGAATTACTCTAAGAATTCCTTGAAATTCAGCTCCTATATTTTCGGCAAAAAACTTCTTCACGGGACTACTAACAGCAATAATCGCTTTTGCTGTCATACAACTATCCAGAAAAATTTCTTTTGAATAAAACATTCCATGTAGGGTTATAATGTATGGAATATTATATTTATTATAAATTTCTCTGCCTAGTCTCATACTTTTATTTAAATGACAATGTAATAAATTAATACCTTCGATATCTATAAGGTATTTTATCTCTTCAATTGACTTAACTTCTACATTCATTGATATTCTAACAACCTTTATACCATATTGTTTAAATGCGTCTTCAAAAATCCCTCCGCTACTTCCTATTACTACATATATCCCCTTTTGCATTAAAGCCTTGGCTAGATTAAATACATAGGTTTCAGTCCCTCCAATATTAAGCTCATCTACAAGCATTAATACTCGAAAAATACTAGACTTATTAATCATTATTTTTTTAGCTTTAACCTTTGCTAACTCATTACAAAACTCTCTATATCTTATATTATTCATTAAATTGGTATCATTTAAAAGATTTTTTCTATATTTTATACGCTGCATTTGATTAATATTATGATAAGCATTACTGTGCCTTCGATAATAATAAAGAATATTCTCTATTTTTTCAATACCACTTTTCTTTAAAAGATTTAAGGCTAATTCTATTTCGTCTTCAAAATCAGTCTTTTTATATAACATATTAATATCTTTAAAAAGAGACTTACGAATCATTAGTGATGGAAAAATAATAGGATAGTTACCTCCAAGTATAGCCTTATCTATATCTTCTTTAGTTTTATAAAAATTTTCAAGCCTATTAATATTTTCACATTGGTTTTTATATCTATAATCTTCAGTAAAGGCTTTTATACCACATGATAAAATTCCTGCTTCCTTATGCTCCTTTAAATAACTTACCTGTAATTCTAAGCGCTTTGGCAAACTAATATCGTCTGGATCATGTCTAATTACATATTCCCCATGAGTTTTACTAATACCCATTTCAAAGGCTTCAGGTATACTAATACTTTTTTCCAGCTTGATAAGCACAATCCTTTGATCACTAAATTTATTTACTATGTCTTGGATTTTTTTAATAGGACAACAGGCTAAGATGAATAATTCCCAATTTTTGTATGATTGTTTGTAAATACTATTAACACTTTGTTCAAAGTATTTCTCAGTAATAACTGGCATTATTAAACTTACTAAATCCTTCATATATTACACTTCCTTTAACTTAACATCTATTTTTTTCAATTTCAAGAAAAGATCCAACCTTTTTAAAGGGAGGATCTTTTTATTTCTAGAAATAGCAATAATAAATACTGTAGCTATTTTTTATTGCCGTTTCTATAGACCAATTGACTGTAAAGCACGGTATTGCCTTGGCTAATAATTCCAGCATTACTTATTCCAAATATATTAACTATAGTGTTGCATTCATGGATTATACTTAAACGCACCTCATAAAGCTTAATATCTAGATAATCTCCATATATGCACGAGGCTATTTCAATATCACTGATTTTTCCTTCCTTAGGATCCAATTGTACAAGGTCTTCCTTTATAAGGATGGGAGTACCATCGCTCCAATCATAAACTCTATATTTGAGAAGTTCTGAATCTTTTCCAAGATTAGCCCAAGTTATTCGTATGAAATTTGTAAGCTGATTCCTTGTTAAAACTCCAGTTGTATAATTAAAAAGCCACATAATATCACTCCCTTTTTTAAGAGTCACATAATATAATATGAATTAGCTCCTTGAAATGCCTTTAATATTTCATGTTTTAGCAATGATCCAGATTGTTATAATTTCACTTACAAATAATTTATTATATTTTATGTGCAATTACTTTAAATATGTTATATAATATTTACAATTAATATATTGAGGTGAAATTATGGATATAGGAATGAAAATAAAGAAATTGAGAGTTGAAAAAGGTATCACTTTAAAAGTATTAGGCGCAAAAAGTGAACTATCTGTTGGCTTTTTATCTCAATTAGAAAGAGGTTTAACCACAATAGCAGTTGATTCCTTAGAAAGAATAGCTGAAATTTTAGATGTTCATCTAACTTATTTTTTTGATTATCCAGTTAAAAGAAAAGACAAAATATTACGAAGTTATGAGCAAGAGATATTTGATATAGAAGAAGGTAGTAGCATCAATTATTGCTTAAGCACAAATTTAGAGGATAAACAGCTTGTTCCAAGGCTAATAGAACTTTTACCCCAAAAAAGTAAAGAGGAAATAATCCCATATATGCATGAAGGAGAAGAGTTTGTTTATATATTAGAAGGTATATTAACGATTTATATAGATGGTGAAAGTTATGATGTTTATCCTGGTGATAGTATTCATATGAATTCAAATGTAACACATAATTGGGCTAATTACACTAATAAAAAAGTTAAGCTTCTAGCTGTTAATACTCCAAATAATTTCTATAACAAAAATAAAGATTATCATGAATAAATTTATAATGTACGTAATTGGTGTATTTTTTATACTTGGAGGAATTGATTATATATTGGGTAGTCCCCTAAAGCTTGGTGGAAAGTTTGAGGAAGGAATAAAAACCATGGGTGCCTTAGGTCTTGGAATGATTGGAATATATTCCTTGTCACCTATACTTTCAACTTTATTATCTGCTGCTATTATACCCCTATGTAAATCACTTCATTTTGATCCTTCTGTGTTCACCTCTGCCTTTTTAGCTGTGGATATGGGTGGCTACAAAATAGCTATGAATTTAGCTTTAACTAGGAAAATGGGCCTGTTTTCAGGTGTCATTATAGCCTCAACTTTAGGTGCAACTATCAGTTTTACTATACCTGTTGCTCTTGGAATGATTTGTAAAGAAGATGAAAAATATTTTTCAAAAGGTGCCATGGTTGGTATAACTACAATCCCCATAGGTTGTTTTGTTGCAGGATTGTGGCAAAACATAAATTTAAATATATTATTATGGAATCTTACTCCTATTATTATTTTTTCCTTGCTTTGTGTAATAGGTTTACTAAAAGTTCCAAATATTTTGATGAAAGCTTTTAATATATTTGGAAAGATAATAATTGGATTAAGTGTTATTGGATTATTGCTTCAAGGCACGGACGCCATATTTGGGATTAAAATTGTTTTAGGTCTCGCACCTCTTTCTGAATCTACAGTAATAGTTGGAAAGATAGCCTTTGTTTTGGCTGGAGCTTACCCAATGCTTGCCTTAATAAATCGTATTTTCGAAAAAAGTTTTGAAAAAATCGGTGAAAAGGTTGGACTAAACTCAGTATCAGTTACAGGAATTTTAGGAAATTTGGCTAGTAACCTATTGATATTTGGAACATATAAAAAAATGGACCCTAAGGGTAAAGTTGTTTGTACTGCTTTTGGTATAAGTGGAGCTTTTGTATTTGGTGGTCAGTTTGGGTTTGTATCAGGAATAGCCCCTGAAATGTTAGGACCGTTTATTATATCTAAATTTACAGCTGGAATAATCAGTATTTTATTAGCTGCATGGCTATATGAACGTGAATATAAATTAATAAAACACGGAGGAAAAAATTATGATGATTAAAGAAAAAATTGAAAAGCTAAGGCAATTAATGAAGGAAAACAAAATGGATGCTTATGTAATTCCAAGTTTTGATGCACATCAAAGTGAGTACGTAGCATACCACTGGAAATCTAGAGAATGGATATCTGGGTTTACAGGTTCAGCAGGTACTGTAGTTATTACTTTACATGATGCTGGATTATGGACGGATGGCAGATACTACATTCAAGCAGAAAAGCAACTCCAAGATTCTGGTATTAGATTATTTAGAATGGCAGATGTGGGTACCCCTTCTTACACTGATTGGTTAAATGATGTTCTTAATGAAGGAAGTTCCGTTGGTTTTGACGGAAGTGTATTTTCAATAGATATGGTTAATAGTCTAAAGATGGCATTTAAATCCAAGAAAATAGCAATAAAAATGGACAAAGATTTAATTGATTTATTATGGCATGATAGACCAGCTATACCCACAAATGCTGTATTTGTACATGACGTAAAATATGCAGGTATGGGCAGAACAGAAAAATTTGATATAATAAGAAATGAAATGAATAAAAAAGGTGCTAACTATTATTTATTAACTTCCTTAGATGACATTGCTTGGCTTTTGAATATAAGAGGTTCTGATGTCCCTAACAATCCTGTTGTAATATGTAACGTAATATTATCATTGGATAAATGTTATTTATTTATTGATTCTTCAAAAGTACCTAATTCAGTAAGCTTAGAATTACAATCTGATAAAGTTGAGTTTAAATCTTATACTGACGTACAACAATTTCTAAAGAATATGGCAAGTAGCGATAAAATCATGTTTGATCCTAATATGACTAATGCTTTGTTGTATAATGCTATTAATATTAATGTTACAAAATTTCAAATATCTAATATTACTCTTAATTTAAAAGCTATAAAAAATAAAACCGAAATAGCAAATTTGAAATGCTGTGAACTTAGTGATGGCGTTGCCATGGTGAAATTTATAAAATGGCTAAAAACCTCTATTAATGAAGAAAATATTACAGAACTTTCTGCAGGTGATAAACTAGAACAGCTTAGGAAAAATGATAAACTTTGTGTTGGGCTTAGTTTTGATACCATAGCTGGTTACAAAGAACATGCTGCTATGATGCATTATATACCAAAGATAGAAACCACCTCTACTTTAGAAAATAGTGGTCTTTTCTTAGTGGATTCAGGCGGTCAATACTTTAATGGCACAACAGATATTACAAGAACCATAGTACTTGGAAAGCTCACTGAAGAAGAAAAATCAGATTTTACTTTGGTGCTTAAAAGCCATATTGCTTTGGCCACTGCTAAATTTCTATATGGAGCAACAGGTTCTAATTTGGATGTAATTGCTAGGCAACCCATTTGGAAACACGGCTTAGACTACAAATGTGGAACAGGTCATGGCGTAGGATTTTTCTTAAATGTTCATGAAGGACCTCAAAAACTAAGCCAAGTACCTAATGATATAAAAATAGAAGAAGGCATGATTCTTACTAATGAACCTGGCATATACAAGGAAGGAAAACATGGCGTTAGAACTGAAAATATGATGATAGCAGTTAATGATGAAAAAACAGATTTTGGTCAATTTATGAAATTCGAAACAATTACTTATTGTCCTATAGATTTAGATGGAATTAATAAGAATATGCTCACAGAAAGCGAACTGGAATGGCTAGATACATATAATAAAAATGTATTTACAAAACTTTCTCCTTATTTAAATCAGGAAGAAAGATCATGGCTAAACGCCGAAATAATGGGTGATAATTAATTCTAACTTTATATATAAAATACCGTAAAATTCGAGAACGTCCATAAATCTGTGTAAATTAAAAAATAAGACAAGAAATTCAATTGGAAATTACTATGGTAAAAATTTACTGTAGTAATTTTTTTATTTTAGGTTATTACTAATAACCCTTGGTGTACCAAATTTCTTATTCTTTAGATATGCTGAGCAATACCTTCACGCTGACGTTGGAGAGTACTTTCTATGTACAATATATCACCTTCTCTAATGTATCCCATCCTCTTTTATAAAAATTTAGTAATTTAAAAAAATGTCTTGTTTTCTATTTTAAATCATTATATTATATTTCTAGACATCGATGTACTTTATAAAGAAAGGAAAAATTATGAATATAGAGATTGAAAATATTTCATTTAATAGAATTGCTTATATAAGAAAGATTGGATCTTATGGGCAGAATAATATTCAGATAATGGAAAAATTAAAAAAATGGGCTAAGTATAATGGACTGCTTAATGAGCAATCTATCATACTAGGAATCGCCCATGATAACCCTAACTTAGTAGAGCCTAAAAATTGTCGTTATGACACATGTCTTGTTATTTCAAATGATTATTGTATTAGTGATGATTATATTAGTGAGGGTAGCATTCTTGGAGGAAAATATGTAGTTTTTAAAATAAGCCATACAGCCGTAGAAGTTCAAAAAGCGTGGCTTGCAATTTTTCCAGAATTATTCAAGCAAGGCTATCAGCTGGATGAAAGAAGACCTATTATTGAAAGATACAAGGCTGAAATGGTTAAAATCCATTATTGTGAAATTTGTGTACCAATTCACTAAAGTTTAGTTTTGATAACTTCTAGTTTATAGAGATGTAGCTTTTGCAACTGCAAGATCAATAGTTGCATCTGATGCTAATTCATGTGCCCATTCTACATCAAGAGAAGTTTTTTCTGCCCAGCCCGAATCATTAGTGGTAGGATTAACACTAGGATAAAAGGTCTGCAAAGCTGCTGGAGCTAAACTATATTTATTATCCAAATCAAAATATATTAATAATTCGGTTTTAAATAATTGGCTATCCATGAAAATAACCTGTTCTTGCTGAAACTACAACGAAAGGTACTTCTGACCCATCTTGATTAATATATGCTTGGTATAAGACATCACTTAAATATACAAATTTAACAACTGTTACTTTGGGTCCATATTGATCATTTAAATCTTCTTTAAATAACTCTTGCCAGTTATTTTGAATAGGTGCATTAAAAGTAATATATTTTGCAAAATCCTTTATATTTATATTACTTGGATTACCTTCAGTAGTAGTATATTGCTTATATAAATTCTCAATATCAACCTGGTCTAGGTATCTTTTGCTCCAGTTTAGTCGTTCTGCTGATGATAAATTATTTTGACCATTCAGAATATAGTCTTTAACTTTTACAACTGTATCATTTACTGTATTACTATTAGAAATTTGAGCTTGAGCAGTATTACTAGCTACATTACTATTATTAGAGGAAGCTTGAGCAATATTGCTTACTTCATTACTTTTTTCAGAAGAAGGCTGAGTTTGAGGAGCATTGCTAACTGCAGTACTATTTTTAGATGTTCCATTTGATTTATTTCCTTCAGTAACTGTATTGGATTTAACAGTTTTATTACTAGTAGTAACTGCATTAGATTTATATTCGTAAAAATATATTGCACATAAGATAGTAACTACTAATAAGATTGGTACTAAATATTTTCGTTTCATATAGAAAACTCCTTTACAGTTATATTATAGCATGATCGTAAATTTAATAAAAATAGATTCAATATATTTCACTTTATAGGGTTACAGATTCATGTTTTGGAAATTTCCTCATACTATATTTTTTTATACGAATCTTTGTCATATTCCTAGTTATTGTAAGTATCGTTTACTATTAAATCATTGCTTATCATTGCTCCATTTTGATAAGTTTGTAAATAAACTTTAACATTCTTACCATCAGATGAAACATCGCTAGATAATTTATAAGTTTTGCTAAGTAAACTCACATCCGAATAAATATTAAAGGTCTCATTTCCATTAGCTGAACCTGCTTCAATGTATATTGGAAAATTAAGAGTATTTTTAAATTGATAATCCAAATTGTCAAAACTAACTGTAGCATCATATCCCAGTGGTACATATGTTGAAGGAATGGAATGATGCATCCTTACTGTGGATTTAATTCCTGCACGTATTACTGAATTATAAAGTGTTGTTGAGACTTGACAAATTCCGCCTCCAAGTCCCATACTCGTTGCGTTACCTATATCCACTGGTGCTGACTGATATCCCTTTGCTGCTGTTCTTTCACCAACTACTCCATTAAAACTAAAAGTTTCACCAGGCATTAATACTAGTCCATTGATTGCCCTAGTTGCCAATTGAATATTATTTGCTCTTCCTGGAGATGATATAGGCCCATAGATAGTACTATAAGTAGATATTCGTGTATTAGCCTTGAAGTTTTTCCTTTGTCTTACTAGCTTTTAATGTTTCTATATTGGCTTGTACCGTAGTATTTTGACTAATTTCCCCATTAATTGATTCTATAATGCTAGTTTTCAGTTCTGTATCCTTTAATTTATATCCATCTTTATCCGGTGTAACTGTAAACAGTGCTACACCCATGGCTCCAGTTTTTTGAATAGCTCCATTTTTAGGCTCACTGTTCACGTCTAGCTTTATTCTATTGATCACATCATCTATATGTTTAGGATTATATGTAAATGATAATTTCATAGGTTTTATTACTGAATCTTTTATCAGTTTGTATTTATCAATAATGTTTTTGTCCTTTCCATAGTTAAAGGCCTCATTAACTACTTTATCAATATCATATTTTAAGTTCAGTTCTGAATAATTAATTGTATAGATTTTATCATTAACTTTAACATTTATTTTTTTATTATCTATAGGTGTTTGGTACTTATTTTCAAGGAGCTTCTTAGCTTGCTTTATTGTTTTTCCTGACATATCCACCTCATTTATTTTTACAGTAGGATAAATATAGCCATCAAAGTTTTTTACTTTTGAATATACTTTATACATAGAAATAGAAATTCCTAAAATTATTATTATTAAGCATATTAAAAATGTTATTATGACATTTTTCTTCTTCATCAATTAACCCTCGCATTTTTTTATAATTATTATACGATACAATTATACATATTAATCATAATTATCATTATGTTGTTTTTATTGATATTAAAACCATAATTTTTAATAAAATCCTTAAACGAACCAAAAATACTATATATTTGGGAGTAACTATACTCTGGGGGCGTGAACTGAAAAGGGGCTATTACACTAAGAAATTAGTGTAACAGTTTTTTTATGCAAAAAACAATTCCCTAGCTAAAAAAAGTTAGGGAAAATGTGTAAAATATATTTATGATATTAAACAATTTAACACAGAATATTCTTATTTCACGATTTATCTTTATTTACATGATTTCCTTGCAAAAATATTTTTTTATTGCGGCTGCTACTCCATTCTCATCATTAGTTAAAGTCACATCATCAGCATATTTTTTTACTTTTTCAGGAGCATTCCCCATAGCAATACCAACCCCAGCGTACTGTATCATATCAATATCATTATAATTATCCCCTATTGCCATTACTTCTGATTGAAGTATATTTAATTTTAGGCATAGATATTCAATGGCAGTTGTTTTAGAAAAGGATTTAGGCATTATTTCTAGGTATGTTGGCTTAGATGGATATATATTTATGTACTCTGATAACCTACTAGAAATATCTTTGTTTAAACCATTTATTTTATCCATTTCAGACATACATAAAATTTTATTTGGTCCATCATTACTTTCTTCCCATTTGTCTATTGTTTTCTTTAAATTTGTTATTTTTGGAGTGATACCTGTTATTTCACTTTCTTGCTTAGACCAGTAATCTTCACTTTCTATATACCACTCATCATTTTTGTATAAACTTATGTGTATGTTCATCTTTTCAGCTGAATCATATACTAATTTTGTAGTATGAGCTGGAATATATTTGTTTAATATAGTATTAGCATCTTTATCTCTGATTAAAGAACCACTATAACAAATTATAGGCTCTTCTATGCCTAATTCCTCTTGTAAATATAATATTCCCTTTGGCATTCTTGCTGAAACCAATACTACATTTACACTCTCATGAGTAGCGAAATTTATAGTTTTTTTTGTCTCTTCAGTGATTTTGTGTTTAGAGTTAAGCAGTGTGCCATCAATATCTAAACATAACATCTTATATTTCCCCATAGTAAAATTCCCCCTAAAATGTTTTAATATATTAAATAATTAGTAACTCAATGTTTTCCTTTTTTATCGTTTCAATAAATTGTACCGGAGGCGCAACATCCGTTATAATAGTATCTATATTTTTAAAGCTTACACCTCTATAATAACTTGAACATGTAAATTTTTCATGATCTGCAAGTACAATATTTCTTTTAGACTGCTTAACCACTGCCTGCTTTATATAAGCATCTTCTTCATCTTCGTAATATATTCCATCACTCATTATGGCTGCGGCACCTAGAAAAGTAGCATCAAAACGCATTCCATCAAAATAATTTTGAAAATTCGGTTTATAAAAGAAACGATTTTTTTTGTTCAAATACCCTCCAAGAGATATTACATTTATATCTTCTTTATCTGAAATCATCTCAATATTATCAAGTGAATGGGTAGCAATAGTAACTTTTTTATTTAAATATTCTGCCATAAAACTTACTGTTGTTGATACGTCAAAAAAATAATGCCCACCTTCATCAATAAAACTGAGGGCCTTTTGTGCTATGTTTTTTTTCTCTTCTGAATATGATTCAAGTCGTTCTCTATATGCCTTCATTGTATTTTTAATAACTGGAAGACTAATGCCTCCATGAGTACGAATGGCAACCCCTTGCTCCGTTAGTTTTATAATGTCTCTTCTTGCTGTGTCTCGTGATACATTACTCATTTCACAAATATTTTGTACAGAGATACTATTATGTTTATTTAAATATTCTAATATTTTAATAAGTCTTCCTTCTTGATACATAAAATCGCCTCCATGTGCTTTATAGTGCTTTATAAGTTCATAATCAACGTTTTTAAGTATTTCTAATGTTTGGCGTATAATTATACAGGAATAATCATACATTAAATCACCCCCATGCTTATATATTAAGCATAGTTAAGTGTAAAATCAATCATTTTAAGTAAATATATTTAATATTAAGATATAATCTTGATATTAATCTTTAATCTAATTAGAAGCCTTTTCTAATATTCTCCCAATTTGCTCTTCTAATTGTGAATTTTCAAATAAAATCCTGCTTACTTCATTTATATTCGCTTCATTTATTTCTATTTTAATGATTTTTAATGCTTGGTTATATTTTTCGCTTACAACTTTAAACAAATTAGCTACTTCTTTTAATTCAGTATTATCTTTAAAATATTCTTCAAAAAATTTAGCATTATCACTCCGTGAATATGCTAATACTTCAAGAGGCCATTCATAACTAAAAGTTTTTGTTTCTTTAATGTGTTTTGCTATCTCAGCTATAGCAATTGATCCTGAAGCAGTCCTAGGAGTCGCTTCTCCAATAAGATTTCTTCCATTTATTTTAATCACATCTTTAATTTGCTGATTTTTTTCGCAAGATTTGAAAACACTAAGACCATATTTCCATGGTTTTTTAAATTTTGTATTCAGTTTATTTGTGGCATCAACTAATTTTTTTACTGAAACATACTTTTTCTTTTCGTTATTAATTCCAAAGGTTTCATAATAACAAAATTCATTCTCGTTGTATCCTACTATAAGCTCGCTAATTGAATAAAAACTATTTTTTCCGAGAAGCGTAGCCATATCCAATTGTACTAATACGGGCTGACCTTGTGAAATGTAATACTTTATTGCATCTACAAATACTTTAGAACTGCTTGTTGTACGATAATCCATCTTCAATCCCAAAAACGGTGCGCAGATTTTCGAACAAACAGTCGGTTCTAGAAACGGTACAAAACTTTTATTTGTCTTATTAAAACTTACTCCATAAGTATAACCCATAAAGAAATTGATATTATCTACGGATATATTTTGATCAGTATTAATTTTGTCATTTATCATTTTAATTGCAGCTGCTTCTTGATATTGTTTTTCACTTGAGACGCTAACAAATCCCTTCATAATATATTTTTCAGGATATTTTCGCATTTCACCGAACCTTATTGCCCTAGGACTATACGCTTGATCATAATATTTTTTTTGATAGAAATTAAAAATCATGAAAAACAAATATATAATTAGTGCTATTACTACTACAGTGATTGATATAATATTAGTTATCATAGCGTGCATCTCCCTTATGTGTGAGTGAAATAATATAAGTTAAGGTTATCCCTTATTTAAGAGGTAACCTTAACCTATATTAAAAAAACAATAGATGATTTCTCATACTCTATTGAATTATTTTAAGAATCCGCCAATGTAACCTAATATTCCTACACCGAACATTGCGAATATTATTGCAATAGGACTAACTTTTTTCTTTAACAATTTCATGCATAAGAAAGTTAATAACAATGGAAGCAATCCTGGAATTAATGAATCTAAAATAGTTTGAACAGTGGTAACAACCAATTTACCATCAGATCCCTTAACTTTTGAAATAACCAATGGTACATTAATACTTGTCCATTTACAAACTAATGCTCCCATTATGAACAATCCTACTATTGAAGCACCTTCCGTTATTTTCTGTAGGGTATTCCCGGATGCTTCTGAAACAATTTCTGTTCCTTTTTCATAACCAAGATTAATGCCATACCATAATGTTAATATCCTAATAACATTGAATGGTATAAAGAACAGTAATGGTCCTAAAATGCTTCCAGTAGCTGCAATTGATGCTCCTAGTGCTCCTAAAATCGGTCTTAGTGTTCCTTGGAATACAGGGTCACCTACTCCAGCAAGTGGTCCAATAAGTCCAATCTTTACACCACTAATAGTTGCATCATCAAGTGGTGATCCATTTGATCTTTCTTGTTCCATTGCTGCTGTAATACCCATAATAGGTGCAGCCATATATGGTTCAGTATTAAAGAATTCCAAATGTCTTTTTAATGCTGCTGATTGATCTTCTTTAGTTTTATAAAGTCTCTTTATAGCTGGAATCATAGTTACACAAAAACCGATACTTTGCATTCTTTCAAAGTTAAATGATCCTAATAAGAACCATGAACGCCAAAACATACTTCTTAAATCACCTTTGGTTAATTTATTATCACTTTCTTCCAATGATACTCCCGCTTTAGTTACATTAATCTCACTCATATTCCATCCCCCTTTCTTACAAATCGTCTAATTCATCATGAACTTGGACTAGGCTATATTTCGGATTCAATTGAATATAGAATATTGCTGCACACAGACCAATTATACCGAACCCAACAAGTGTAAATGTTGTAAATGCTGCTATTGAAAATCCAACAAAGAAGAAAGGCATTAAGTACTTTGCTTCCATCATGTTAATTACCATAGCATAACCAACAACAACTATCATTCCACCCGCAATTTGTAGTCCTCTTGTTACAGGTACAGGTATTTTTGCTAGCATTGACTGAACACCACTAGTACCTGCAATTGCTGCTACTAGTGCAGCTGGTATAGCTATACGTAGTCCTTGCAATAGCATTGCTACAACGTGAACCATTTCTATACCTCTAAAGTTAGCATCTTCAGCATATTTATCTGCAAGATGTTGAAAAAATACTGCTATAGTTCTAACAAATATTGTTAAAACCTGTCCTGCTGCCGCGATTGGAATAGCAACTGCTATGCCTGCTGGTATTGATTGATGACCTGATATAACCAATATTGTTGCTATAACACTGGCAAGTGCACTATCTGGTCCCATAGCTGCTCCAACGTTCATCCAGCCTAAAGCTAACATTTCCAAAAGACCACCTAAAATAATTCCCGTTCTCATATCTCCAAGTACAATTCCAACTAATGTGCAGGCAATTATCGGCCTGTGTGTTTGCATACAATCTAGTACGCTTCCCATTCCTGTTATCATAGCGACAACAATTACTAAAACAAATTGAATCGTAGTCATGTGTAATCCCCCTTTATTAGTTACTCTTGCTTGCAGTTATCTAAACCTTTACAAGATAAAAATAATATATTCCACAAGCTATATCAAAAAGATTTATTCCACATATAAAATCCAGCAAAATACTATTCTGAATTTTATATATATCAAAATGCTTTTATGATCAAATTTATAAATCCTTTATTTTACTCATTACATCCACTTTTGAATCGGTTGCAATTTTTCTTAACTCAAGTTCAATTCCAAGTTCATGCATTTTCTTTAAGGCATCAATATCCTCTTGTCCAAGAGATACTGCACTACTAATCTGGGTTCTTCCTGTTTTAAAACACATTCCTCCGAGATTTACGGATTTAATAGGCATACCACCTTGAACAAGTCTTAATACGTCTTCTGGCTTTGGACATAATATTAGTGCTTTAAAAGAATCATATTTGGCATTCTTATTAACTTCAAGAACCTTATCAATAGGTAATACGTAGGCTTTTACTCCTGGAGGTGCAACTTTTAAAAGTAATGTTTTTCTCAAAGTATCCTTAGCAACCTCATCGCTACACACAAATATTTTATTACACTTTGATTCTTTTACCCAAACAGTAGCAACCTGTCCATGTATTAATCTGTCATCAATTCTAACAAAATTTATATCCATTTTAAATTCCTCCATTTATTATCATAATATTTCTTCATCTTCTTGCTCTGAAAGAACATCTTTTAATGATTTTATTCCCTCATTTCCTGCTTGTTTAGCTGTATTCACTAACTCTTTAATGCCAGAAGAGCTTCTAGCTCCATACAGCTCAAGTAACATTGGTAAATTAATACCAGTGACAATATCCATATTTTCATTTTCGCTTTCTGTTACTACTCTACTTGCTGCATTAAATGGACTTCCTCCAAATAAATCTACTAAAAAAAGTACTCCATCTTTGCAATCCATTTTTTCTAATTTTGTTTTATATTTTGCTACAAGATCATCATGTCCCTCACCTGTCTCAAATGTAACTGATGAAACATTTTCTTGCTTTCCAAATATCATCTCTGCTGATCTAAGTATTTGCTGTGAAAAACTCCCATGAGTTCCGACAATAATAGCTACCACATTTCTACCTCCAATTCCTAACGACGTGTTGTCTCACTTTTATATATAGCAATTACCATGCCAACTCAGTATATAAAAAATCAAGTTCCCCTCTACCACTGCGAAATAGTCAGTTATTAAATAATTAAAATATCAATTTAAGAATAAATTATATACTTGAAGATTTTTTTATATACTTCCATACTTTTTTATACACTTCTCTACTTTAATTTTAGTGTGAATTATACAGAACCCATTTAAACTTATACACTGCGCCCTATTCTTGCAATTTTCGTTAAATCATTTCTGATAAATGATATATCTCTCCATCTGTTAATGTAATATTTATAGTTTTTTTAAACATCTTACTTGCCTCTTTAATCACATTAACTTTGATATTATCTAGTTTTCCTTGATCTCCCTTATACTCCAATCCATCATTAATAACCATACGTTCAAGAGCGCAACCCAAATGCACCATTATTCTTATTCTAGTTGCATTGTTAAAACTAACATTGGTTTTTTCCTCTAATTTATCTATAAAATCATACAATATATCTATTATTTTCGCTGGATTCAAATAAGTTAAAAATTGAATCAAACTATCCTCACACAAATCTTTTGCCACCACGTTGCCATGGTTTGCTTGTACAGGAAAATTATCATTTTTTATTATATTCATAAGTATATTTTCCCCCTGCCCACTAATAAGTTCTTCAATTGAAATAAATGGAGACTCGATGTTAGGATTAGTAATACCAACAGAAGCAATTATATTGTATTTTTGCTTAATGTCCCTTATATCATTTTCCATGTTCATCATACCTATAGGGATAATTTGAATTTCATCATTGATAGTATTTGAAACAATATCTTCAACCAATTCCTTTAATTTAATTGCAGTTCCTTCTCCAGTAGAGCACACCGTAATAATTACATTATTTTTACTGTAATTAGTGTTATTATTTGCCTCTTCTTCGAAATTACTATACCCTCTGAAATCCTTTAGTGAACTATAGATGCTTTCTAAATCCATATCTAAAATTGTAGCTTTTCTTATAGCTTCTAGGACTAATGCTGTTGTAACCATATCTAGTGTCTTAACCTTTATATCTGTTTTTTCCATTATTATAGACTCAAAACTCACAAGAGAACCCATATCTACAAGTAGTAGAACCCCCTTACCCATATCTATTTCTCTTGCTTTTTCTATAATTTCATCTAAAGTTTGAGTTGGACTAACTTCCAATGGCATATCTATTGCCTCAATTATACCTTCCCCTAAAAGTTGCTTTGCCACATTAACCATACTACTAGCTGTGCTGCTTCCATGTGCCGCTACAATTATTGCCACATGCTGATTAGTTTGTTCCTCCGTAATAGAACTGATTAACAATGTAAGATATATAACTTCAATTTTGGGAACAACCACATTATATTTTTTTTCAACCATGCCCTTTACGTCCACCGCAATATTAAATTCCGCACGCTTATCATTTATTATGCCTTCTATATTTGTATACTTAAGTTTTTGATGATTACTTAATCTGTTTAAAAATGAACTAAAATGTAGACTTAAAGCATATAAAAATCTATCGGTTAGACTTTTGTTAAGTTTTTTTTCAATCATTTCCATTACTTCTTCTGAAAATTTAAGAATATCCTCATCTACTATTTTTAATATTTTACTTCTACCATCATCATCATTTTTAACCTTGTTGTAAAATGATTTAATATGAACATTAATATCCGTTGTAATAAAGTTATTTATATATTCATCATCTGCACCTCCTTCTTTCAAAATCGCCGCCTTATCTTCTATTATCTTATATAAATTAAACGGTGGATCATAAGGATCTTTTTCAATTAACACATTGTGACCTTCTGGAGTAACTATTAACTCAGAATCTAAATAGTCTTCTATTTCTTCCATTTCTTTACGTTTACCACTTAGATAAAACAATCCACTTTTAATATCTGAAGGCAATGATTTAAAATCTATTTCTATAAAATCCTTATTATTAATACTATTCAAAAAACCCTTAGCACAAATAAGTTGAATATTTGATTTCATCTGACCAATATTTCCATATGATGTGCTTCCAATAATTGCTTTTACCGCCTCATCCTCAATTTTTATTATTTTATTCACTCTATGTGCCTCACTCTCGAGTAAAAATTTGATAAAATCCACCTTATCTTTTGATGTTCTTTTATCAAAATTAGGGATAGTTATAATTATTGGTATTCTTCTTACAAATGTCTTTAATAGTGATGAATTGGGATCTTCTGTAGTTGCACCGATTATGAAAACACAGGATTTTCTATTTCTCTCTGTCTCACCTAATCTATTGAATTTTCCCGTATCCATAAAATAGAACAACATTTCCTGTCCTTCTGGTGGTAATCTGTGTATTTCATCCAGAAATAATATACCTTTATCTGCTTTTTCAACGATTCCAGCCTTTTCGCTATCAGCACCAGTGTATGCTCCTTTAATATGCCCAAACAGATGTGAGATTAAAAGTTGAGGATTGTTATAATAATCAGCACAATTAAATACTATAAATGGTGATTTTTCATCTAGCTTTTTCACATACTTTGCTTGATTGTACATCATATTTGCAAACAAAGTTTTACCAACTCCGGTTTGACCAACAATCAATGTATGTAAACCATTAGGTGGATAAAGTATAGCCGCCTTTGCCTGCTCAATTTGATTTTTAAGACTAGTACCTGATCCTATAAGTTTATCAAAAGGGCAATTCTCATCAATTGATTCATTTTTTTCTAGGAATAACTCATTTAAATTTTTTATTTCTATTGGCCTAGCTGGCAATTTTTTATTCAAAATTCTTTCTAAACAAGCCTTATCAATGTATAGCACAGGTCTAGATTTTATTTTTATTATTCTGTTCTGTCTAAGTAATTCATTTAAACCCATGCATACATTGTTCCTTAAAACACCTATACTTTGGGCTATTTCACCTGCACTGAATCCTATTTTCTTATTTAAATTTTCAAGATCATAATTTTCTGTTTTCTGTACAATATACTCATAGATTTTTTCTATTTTTTTCAAAGTCTTCAAATCATCACTCCTCGGAATTCCTCAGGATATCTCTTTTAGTTATCAGTTTCATAAAAACCAATGCTAACAATAGTATGCAAAACTAAAAACAAACATTTTTTCTTTTTTCACCTCAAATTCCAATTACATATTGTCTCCATTTTATACATATCAATTATTGTGCCAAAGGAGTATATAAAAAATCACATTTCATTCTATTACTGTGAATGCCTATTTATTGCATCTTGGAAATCACAATTCAAAAATAAATTATACACATCAATGCTTTTTTATATACTTTTATATTTTTTTATACACTTCTTATTTGAATTTTAGTGCTAATGATATAAACACTGTTATATTACATGTCTTTGCTCTTTTATGCGTCTTTGAACATATCGTAAACATTTACATGGATATTGTCAACACTTTTTTGCTTGTTTATTTTCGTTAGTTTGTTATTTTCAGGGAATATAGTCATAAATAATCATCATCGGTCAAATAAGATCATAATGTGATTATACTAATACTTTAAATTATGGTAAAATAAAAAAGCATAAACATTGGCTTAATATCCAATGTTCATGCCCATAAATATCATTTTTTTATATTGTAGCTTTAAATATTTAACTACTCAAAATCATTTCATATTTTCTTATTTACAAGTCAATTGTATAATTAATTATTCTTCTCTAAATAATCAACTTCTTTATGTCATTAGCTAGATCGCTACAAATAGATCTTCTTTCAATATCGGAAAGTGTATAATCCTTGTCCATCTTTAATAATCCTCCTTGCTCTACTTTATAAGTTGGCTCTTCTTCAAAAGATACTTTATAATTTTCATTTTCAAATGGGTACGTAGGCAATATCACTTTTTTAACCTTACCTTTGAATAATTTATTAGCATTGTACCTAACTCCAAGTGTATAAAGCTTAGCAAAAGCTGTGATGATAGATTCTACAGGATTTTTACTTATGTCCATATCAATCCAACGGAACAGTTTATCATCATAGAATTCTTTATTTTTCATGTTATCAATATTTCCTGGATATATAATAGCCTGGTTTTTCTTCGCAAAGCCATTTAAGCTTTTAATATTTCCTTCGTTATTTATTGAAATATTAAGTACATCTCCAATATCTCCAGATGTTGTTAATATAGGACAATTTAAATATACAATATTTTTATTATTTTCAGAACAATCATGTTTTTTCACACTACTAATACCCAAAAGTTGCTCCAGTGCTTGCTCTAAATTTATTAAACCAGATAAAACAGCTGCAGCAATAATCCCACTACCTTGTGCAATTATTCCATACACTTTTAAATCAAAATTTCTTAATAAAACCCCTAATGCATATTGGCAGGCAAAAGATTCAAAACATTCCACTTCTTCACTACTAAGATTTTTAACATTTCCAATTTCATTCATGCATTCTTTATATGCATTACTAAATATAACAAAATGTGAACATAAATCATCTTTATAATTTATAGGAATTTTTATGTTGCCATCTAGTACAAGGTAAGCCTCTGTTTCACGATTTGGATTAGATTGTCCTTCATATATTCCTTGACTATTTCCACTGTTTTCAACTTCAGTAAGTAATTCCAGTAGGTGTTCCCTAGATTTAACCATTGCTGCTTTTTTAGTATTTAATTCCTTTTGGCCATTATTCATAGTAAAACAAATTGAGGACGCAGTTAAACTTTTATTCTGTTGTATGTGATTCTTTAAATTAGTAGCTATACTTTTCACTACATTTTCATTTCTACCAGTTAACTGTATAAGATATGGCGGGTTTTCCTCTTCATATTCATAATCACTTTCCTTTGGAGCTTCTTCCAAAACTACATGGACATTTGTTCCACCAAATCCAAAACCATTTACCCCTGCTCTTAATGGACTTCCACTCTTGCTTTTCCACTCCATCGACTTTCCACTAGCCACATAAAATGGGGAATTGGAAAAGTCTATGTTAGTATTAGTTTTTAATTTGTCGTAATTTATAGTTTGTGGTATTATTTCGTTGTTAAGTGCAAGAACTACTTTTATTAAACTAGTAATTCCTGATGCCGATAACATATGTCCTATAGAAGATTTGACTGACCCAATGGCACAAAACCCTTTTTCAGATGTAAACGAACGAAAAGCACTAGTCATACCTTCAACTTCAATAGGGTCTCCCAGTGGTGTACCCGTACCGTGAGTTTCAATATATGACACAGTTTCTGGATTAATATTTGCTTCTACATACGCCTTTCTTATTGCTTCTGCCTGTCCCTGTGGTCTAGGAGCTGTTATCCCCTGAGAATGTCCATCGTTATTAATTGCAGACCCTTTAATTATAGCTAGTATATTATCTCTGTCCCGCTTTGCCTCATCCAATGATTTTAACACTACTGCACTGGCACCTTCTGAAAGCACCATACCATTAGCTCTACGATCAAATGGATAACAAATTCCTGTGGTAGATAATGCTTTTGTTCTACTTAGCCCTACAAATGTAGTTGGACTAAGATTCAAATTCACCCCTCCAACTATAGCCATTTGACTCTCTCCTAATCTAATACTTTCGCAGGCTAAATGTAATGCTGAAAGTGATGAGGAACAAGCCGAATTGATTGTTAAACTAGGTCCAGTAAAATCAAGGCAGTGACTTACCCTAGCTGCTACCTCATTCAAACTATTTCCAGCCACCGCATCAGGAATCATCTTTGCTGGTTGTAACACATTGAAAATGCTAGTCATTATTTCATCTTTCTCAACATTACTCATATTATTAAATATTTTATTACTTAATAAATTATTCTTTAATTCCATATAAGTTCTATAATTTATAAAGTGTTCCGAATAATTATTCTGCTCGCAACCTACAAAAACTCCTATGTTCTTTGATGCATATTTTCCTCCATAACCAGCTTGTTGTAATGCTTCCCAGGCAATTTCCAAAAAAATCCTCTGCTGTGGGTCCGTAACAGTTGCTTCTCTTGGCGACATACCAAAAAACATGGGATCAAACTCATATGGTTTTTCTATAAATCCACCCTGCTTAGAATATGTTGTATGTGAAGATTTTATATCAGTACTAAAATAATCCTTTGAT
>Ga0255362_1000034_pt1 | contig 42504 bp, 55 predicted proteins | sample GFST75r2metaG_FD_186000 | JGI IMG/M metagenome (GOLD analysis project Ga0255362, IMG submission 186000)
ATCACATAGATATGAAAGTTGAGTTAATCAACCCAGTAGCTATGACAGAAAACTTAAGATTCGCTATCAGAGAAGGCGGAAGAACAGTTGGATCAGGTGTTGTTACTTCTATAACTAAATAATTTGACATGGTGAACTAATTATAAAATGAAGCTTCGTTTTGAAAGGAGAAGAGGACGCTCTTCTCTTTTTTAGTTAGAAAAATAATTATGTTTAATGACCATTTCAGCTTTGTAAATTAAAATTTACAAAAATACTTGTCAAAATATTAGATTAGTTGTATAATATAATAGTTGTTATGTTGAAACAGCGATGAGGTAAGAGGTAGCCGCACTTACGGGGAATTCTTACTGAGTATGTCACGGTCATGAACCGGGCGACGGATATTTTGTGTTGTTCTGATATTAAAAAGAAACACCAGGAACAGTTTACAGAACGTCCGCTGTTGTACGTAAGAAGCAGAGCGTGCGATGAAAAGGAGGGAAATTAAAATGGCAAACCAAAAAATAAGAATTAGATTAAAAGCATTTGATCACACAATACTTGATCAGTCCGCTGAAAAGATTGTTGAAACTGCTAAATCTACAGGAGCAAAGGTGGCAGGTCCTGTACCACTACCTACTGAAAGAGATTTAGTTACTATATTAAGAGCACCACATAAATACAAAGATTCAAGAGAACAGTTCGAAATTAGAACTCATAAAAGACTTATTGATATATTAAGTCCTTCACCTAAAACTGTTGATGCTCTAATGAGATTAGACTTACCAGCAGGCGTTGATATTGAAATAAAATTATAATAATAAAATTAATACTTGGCGGTTATGATCGCTGTGCGATCCACTAATTCGTTTGGGAGGTGCAATTATGAAGAAAGCTATATTAGGTAAAAAACTGGGAATGACTCAGATATTTAACGAAGCGGGAAAAGTTATTCCTGTTACAGTTATAGAAGCAGGTCCATGTGTTGTTTTACAGAAGAAAACAGTTGAAAAAGATGGTTATGATGCCATACAAGTTGGTTTTCATGACAAAAGAGAAGGTTTGGTTAATAAACCGGTAAAAGGTCATTTTGCTAAAGCTGGAGTTACAACATATAAAAGATTTATAAAAGAACTAAGGTTAGAAGACATAAGTACTTATGAACTTGGTGCTGAATTTAAAGCTGATATCTTTGTATTTGGTGACAAGGTAGATGTATCAGGAGTTTCAAAGGGTAAGGGATTTCAGGGAACAATTAAAAGATGGAATGCACATAGAGGACCTATGAGTCATGGTTCTAAGTTCCATAGAGCAGTTGGTTCAATGGGAGCTTCATCAGATCCATCAAGAACATTTAAAAACAAGAGAATGCCAGGACATATGGGTCATGTAAATACTACAGTTCAAAATTTGGAAATTGCTAGAATAATTCCAGAAAAGAATGTAATATTGATAAAAGGTGGAGTACCTGGACCAAACAAAGGTTTCGTAGTTATAAAAAGCGCAATTAAAGCTTAATTTATAAGAGAGGAGGATACAGAATGCCTACAGTAGGATTGTTTAATAAAGAAGGAAATAAAGTTGGAGATATAGAACTCTCAGAAAATGTATTTGGAGTTGAAATTAAAGCTTATGCTGTTCATCAAGTTGTAGTTGCTTTACTTGCAAACAAAAGACAAGGTAACCAAAGCGCTAAGACTAGATCAGAAGTTTCTGGAGGTGGAATTAAGCCTTGGAGACAAAAAGGTACTGGTAGAGCAAGACAAGGATCAATAAGAGCTCCACAATGGATTCATGGTGGAATTGTTTTTGCTCCAAAACCAAGAGACTATAGAATTTCAGTTCCAAAATCAATGAGAAGAGTTGCAATGAAATCAGCTTTAACTAGTAAAGTTGTTGAGAATGAAATCATTGTTCTAGAGAGTTTAGATATAGAAACTCCTAAAACAAAGGAAATGGTAAAAATGTTAGCAGCTTTGAAAACAAAAAAAGCACTAATAGTTGTAGCTGAATCAAATGAAAATGTATATAAATCACTAAGGAACATTGAAGGAGTTTCAGTAATACCTGCAAACAACTTAAATGTTTATGATATCCTTAAATATGATAATTTCATAATAACTAAGGATGCTGTATCAAAAATTGAGGAGGTGTATGCATAATGAATTTAACTAATTTTGATATTTTAAGAAAACCAATAATAACTGAAAAAAGTATGGTTGAAATGCCAGACAAAAAATACACCTTTAAAGTTGATGTGCATGCAAACAAATCCCAAATAAAAAGAGCTGTAGAAGAAGTTTTCAGTGTTAAAGTTGAAGACGTAAAAACAGCAAATATATTTGGAAAAACAAAAAGAGTTGGAGTACATGTTGGTAAAAGAGCAGACTATAAAAAAGCAATTGTTAAACTAACAGCTGACAGTACACCAATTGAGTTCTTTGAAGGAATGAAATAAGTAAATAGAATAGCTGTTATTGGCTGTAAGCCAGATAAGCGCAAAAAAGGAGGAATACAGAATGGCAATAAAGGGTTTTAAACCAACGACTCCTTCAAGAAGACATATGACTGTAAGTACATTTGATGAAATTACAACAAATGAACCAGAAAAATCTCTTCTTGTTGAACAGAAACGACAGGCGGGTAGAAATGCTCGTGGTAAAATAACTGTTCGTCATAGAGGCGGCGGAGCAAAGCAACAATATAGAATAATAGATTTTAAAAGAAATAAAGATGATATTCCTGCAAGAGTAAATAGCATAGAATATGATCCAAATAGAACAGCATACATTGCTCTTGTTTTTTATACAGATGGGGAAAAGAGATATATAATAGCGCCAGCCGGACTTAAAGTTGACGATATTGTTGTGTCAGGACCAAAATCAGATATAAAAATAGGAAATGTTTTACCACTTCAAAATATACCAGTTGGTACAACTGTACATAATGTTGAATTAGCAACAGGCAAAGGCGCTCAACTTGTTAGATCAGCAGGTGCTAGTGCACAACTTATGGCTAAAGAAGGAAACTTCGCAACATTAAGACTTCCAAGTGGTGAAATGAGATATGTTAGAATCGAATGTAGAGCTGCAATAGGAACAGTTTCAAACCTTACACATGAAATTGTGAACATAGGTAAAGCTGGTAGAAAAAGACATATGGGATTCAGACCAACAGTTAGAGGTTCAGTAATGAATCCAAACGATCATCCACATGGTGGTGGTGAAGGTAAAGCACCAGTTGGACACCCAGGTCCACTTACTCCATGGGGTAAACCAGCGCTTGGTTATAAGACAAGAAAGAATAAGAAATATTCTAATAGACTTATTATTAAGGGTAGAAACACTAAATAGTTGAAGAGAATAGAAAATTCTCTTCTATAATAATAGTTAAGTGAAGGGAGGCCATCAACTTGAGTAGATCAGTAAAAAAAGGACCATTCGTACAAGAGATACTTCTTAAGAGAATTAATGAAATGAATAAGAGTGGCGAAAAGAAAGTTATAAAAACTTGGTCAAGAAGTTCAACAATTTTTCCACAAATGGTAGGTCACACTATAGCTGTTCACGACGGAAGAAAACATGTTCCAGTTTATATGAGTGAAGATATGGTTGGACACAAATTAGGAGAATTTGTTCTTACAAGAACTTTCAAAGGACACGGAGATAACACAGAGAAGTCTTCAGCACTTCGATAGTTTAGAAAGGAGGCAAAATCAATGGAAGCAAAATCTATAGTTAAATACGTTAGAATTTCTCAAATGAAAGTTGGAGTAGTTCTTGATTTGATAAGAGGAAAAAATGTTAACGAAGCTTTCGCAATATTACAATATACTCCGAAAGATGCAGCAGTTGTTATTAATAAAGCATTAAAGTCAGCAGTTGCTAATGCTGAAAACAATTTAAATCTAGATGTGAATAGTTTATATGTTGCTGATGCATTTACTGGTGCAGGTCCGACTTTAAAAAGATTCAGACCACATGCACAAGGTAGAGCATTTAAAATTAAAAAAAGAACTAGTCACATTACCCTAGTTGTAAAAGAAAGATCATAAAAGGAGGGAAATAGTGTGGGACAAAAAGTTAATCCGAATGGCCTAAGAGTGGGTATAATTAAAGATTGGAGTTCTAGATGGTATGCAGATAAGAAAAATTTTGCAGATTATTTAATTGAAGATAATACAGTTAGAAAGTATGTTAAAAACAAGCTTCAGAACTCAGGAATTTCTAAAATTGAAATTGAAAGAGCGGCTAAAAGAGTTAAATTAAACATTTTCACTGCTAAACCCGGAATGGTAATTGGTAAAGGTGGTACTGGAATTGAGTCTTTAAAGAAAGAACTTAAAGAATTAATTGCTAATAAAAATGTTTTAATCAATATTGTAGAAGTAAGAAATGCAGACAGCGACGCACAACTTATGGCTGAAAATGTAGCTTCTCAATTAGTAAGAAGAATATCTTTTAGAAGAGCAATGAAACAAACTATACAAAGAGCAATGAAATTTGGAATAAAAGGAGTTAAGATCTCATGTTCAGGGAGACTTGCAGGAGCAGAAATTGCAAGAAACGAACAGTATCATGAAGGAACAATTCCACTTCAAACTTTAAGAGCTGATATTGATTATGGTTTTGCAGAAGCAGATACTACATACGGTAAAATTGGTGTAAAGGTATGGGTATATAAAGGTGAAGTTCTTCCTGTAAAGAAGACTATTGTAAAAAAGGAAGAAGCAAACGCGTAAAGGAAGGAGGAATACGGTATGTTAATGCCTAAAAGAGTTAAACGTCGTAAAGTTCAAAAAGGAAGAATGAAGGGTAAAGCTACAAGAGGTAACTTTATTGCTTATGGCGATTACGGTATACAGGCTTCGGAATGTGGTTGGATTACAAGTAATCAAATCGAAGCTGCCAGAGTTGCTATTAACAGATATGTAAAAAGGGGAGGAAAGCTTTGGATTAAGATTTTCCCTGATAAGCCAGTAACTGAAAAACCAGCAGAAACTCGTATGGGTTCTGGTAAAGGATCACCAGAATATTGGGTAGCAGTTGTTAAACCAGGTAGAGTATTATTTGAAATAGCAGGTGTAACTGAAGAACAAGCAAGAGAAGCTATGAGACTAGCTCAACATAAACTTCCTATAGCATCTAAATTTGTTACAAGGAAAGATTTTGAGGAAATGGGTGGTGAAATTCATGAAGGCTAAAGAATTAAGAGAAACAAGTCCTCAAGATCTACAGACAAAGTTGATCGATTTAAAAACTGAACTATTTAGACTAAGATTTCAGTTAGCTACTGGCCAACTTGAAAATCCTATGAGGATAAAAGAAGTGAAAAAATCTATAGCCCAGATTAAAACCATCCTTAGGGAAGAAGAACTAAGGGCGTTTGAACAGTAAAACTGAAAGGAGGTTTGTCCTGTGGAAAGAGGAAATAGAAAAACAAGAGTTGGTAAAGTTGTTTCAGATAAGATGGATAAAACTATTGTAGTGGCTGTTGAAACTAGAGTTCGTCATCCTTTGTATGGCAAAACTATAAACAGAACTACTAAATTTAAATCTCATGATGAAAATAATGATGCTAAAGTTAATGATAAAGTATTAATTATGGAAACAAGACCTTTGTCTAAAGATAAAAGATGGAGACTTGTAGAAATAGTTGAAAAGGCTAAATAGTCGGATTATGAAGGGAGGGTATTTAGATGATACAACAACAAACAGTATTAAAAGTTGCAGATAATTCTGGTGCTAAAGAAATTATGTGCATTAGAGTATTAGGTGGTTCCAAGAGAAAGTGGGGAAACATCGGAGATATAATTGTGGCTAGCGTTAAAAGCGCAACACCAGGCGGTGTTGTTAAAAAAGGTGAAGTTATTAAGGCTGTAATAGTGAGAACTGTAAAAGGTTTAAGAAGAGCAGATGGCTCATATATTAAATTCGATGAAAATGCGGCTGTAATTATAAAAGATGATAAACAGCCAAAAGGAACTCGTATCTTCGGACCTGTTGCCAGGGAGTTAAGAGATAAAGAATTTAATAAAATATTATCACTAGCACCTGAAGTTTTATAAGATTGGGAGGTGACTTAGATGGCATCAAGTAAAGTACATGTTGTTAAAAAAGATACAGTTGTGGTTATTTCAGGAAAAGATAAAGGAAAAATCGGTGAGGTTTTAGCGGTTAATCCAAAGAAATCAACTGTATTAGTTAAAGATGTTGGTATTGTAAAAAAACATCAAAAACCAAATAAAGCAAATATGCAGGGCGGAATTATAGAAAAAGAAGCTGCAATAAATAGTTCAAAAGTCATGCTTTATTGCACAAAATGCAAATCAGCTACAAGAGTGAGTCATAAAATATTAGATGACGGAGCAAAAGTAAGAGTGTGCAAAAAGTGTGGAGAAACATTTTAGATTTTGAAAGGAGGGCTAATGGATGGCTGCAAGACTAAAGGAAAAGTATGAAAACGAAGTGGTTTCAGCACTAATGGAAAAACTAGGATACAAAAATGTTATGGAAGTACCTAAACTTGAAAAAATAGTTATTAACATGGGTGTTGGTGAAGCTAAAGAAAATACAAAAGTTTTAGAGTCAGCTACAGCGGACTTAGAATTAATATCAGGACAAAAACCAATTTTAACACGATCAAAAAAATCAATTGCAAATTTCAAAATTAGAGAAAACATGCCAATAGGATGTAAAGTTACTCTAAGAAAAGAAAAAATGTATGAATTTGCTGATAAGCTTATGAACGTTGCATTGCCAAGAGTAAGAGACTTCAGAGGAGTTTCAAGTAAATCTTTTGACGGAAGAGGAAATTTCGCTTTAGGAATTAAAGAGCAATTAATTTTCCCTGAAGTTGAATATGATAAGATAGATAAAGTAAGAGGTATGGATATAATATTTGTTACTACAGCAAAAAGTGACGAGGAAGCAAGAGAATTATTGAGATTCCTTGGTATGCCATTTGCTCAATAAAAGGAGGTAATAACGTGGCACGTAAGGCAATGATCGAAAAATGGAAAAAAGAACCAAAGTTTTCAACAAGAGCGTATACAAGATGTAGAATATGTGGAAGACCACATTCAGTATTAAAAAAATACGGAATTTGCCGTATTTGTTTTAGAGAACTTGCGTACAAAGGCGAGATACCTGGTTGCATGAAAGCAAGTTGGTAATTGTTATCAAATGAAAGGAGGCATAAACCATGGTTATGACAGACCCGATTGCGGATTTGCTAACGCGTATAAGAAATGCTAACGTAGTTAAGCACGAAGTAGTAGAAATTCCTTCTTCAACTATTAAGAAGGCAATATCAAATATAATGCTTCAAGAAGGATATATTAAGAGTATTGAGGAATACAACGATGGAACAGTTCCAATGCTTAGATTAGGCTTAAAATATAAAAACAAAGATAGAGTTATTACAGGACTTAGAAGAATATCGAAACCAGGTCTAAGAGTTTATTGCAGAAAAGAAGAAACTCCTAAAGTATTGAACGGATTAGGAATTGCAGTAATATCAACTTCTAAAGGTATCGTAACTGATAGAGAAGCAAGAAAACTAGGATTAGGTGGAGAAGTTATCTGCTACATCTGGTAGTTAGATGAACAGGAGGTGTAATTATGTCAAGAATAGGTAAAATGCCTGTAGTCATTCCAACTGGAGTAACTGTAGCAGTAACACCAGACAACGTTGTTACTGTAAAAGGCGCAAAAGGCGAACTTATTAAGCCTATGCACAAAGATATGAAAATTGTTGTGGAAGATGGTAATGTTATTGTTACTAGACCAAGCGATGATAAAAACCACAGAGCTCTTCATGGATTAACAAGAGCACTAATAAATAACATGGTAGTTGGAGTAACAGAAGGTTATTCAAAAACTCTTCAATTAGTAGGTGTAGGTTATAAAGTTCTATTAAAGGGCAAAAACATGACTTTGAGTCTTGGATTTTCACATCCAGTTGAAATAGCCTCAGTTGAAGGTATAGATTTTGTAACTCCTGATGCAAGCACGATTATTATTAAAGGTATCGATAAAGAATTAGTAGGATCTGTTGCTGCTGACATTAGAAAATGGAGAAAGCCTGAACCTTATAAAGGTAAAGGAATTAAATATAGTGATGAAGTTGTTAGACGTAAAGAAGGTAAGACTGGTAAGTAACTTTTAGAAAGGAGTGAAATTGTATGTTTAATAAACAGGACAGGAGCAAATCAAGAACAAGACGTCATATCAGAGTGCGTAAAAAAGTTTTTGGTACTGCAGAAAGACCTAGACTTGCAGTTTTCAGAAGTGAGAAGAATATATATGTTCAGATCATTGATGATATGGCAGGCAATACCCTTGTCGCTGCGTCAAGTAAAGATAAGGATTTTACTGTTAAATTAGGTAGCAATAAAGAAGCGGCAAGACTTGTCGGTGAAGTTATAGCAAAACGAGCAGCTGAAAAAGGCATAAAAGATGTAGTATTTGACAGAGGTGGATATGTATACCACGGAAGAGTTAAAGAACTTGCTGAAGGCGCAAGAGAAGCTGGATTACAGTTTTAAAAAAGGAGGGAAATAAATGAGAATCGATCCTAGCACACTAGACCTTAAAGAGAAAGTTGTACAAATAAACAGGGTTGCAAAGGTTGTTAAAGGTGGAAGAAATTTTAGATTTAGCTGTTTAGTAGTAGTTGGAGACGAAAACGGACACGTTGGAGTAGGAACTGGTAAATCAGTTGAAATACCTGAAGCAATAAGAAAAGGAATTGAGGATGCTAAGAAGAACCTTGTGAATGTTGCAATGGTTGAAGGAACAGTTCCTCATAGAGTAGAAGGAATCTTCGGTACTGGAAAAGTTTTAATTATGCCAGCTAGCGAAGGTACTGGAGTTCTAGCAGGAGGTCCTGCCAGAGCAGTACTTGAACTTGCAGGGATCAGAGACGTTAGAGCTAAATCATTAGGTTCTAACAATGCACGAAATATGGTTAATGCTACAATAAATGGTTTATCAAGATTAAGAACTGCAGAAGATATTGCTGCTCTTAGAGGTAAAACTGTTGTAGAAATAACAGGTTAGGAGGAGTTAGCATGGCTAAGATTTCAATAACACTTACAAAGAGCTTAATAGGTAGAAAAAAGACTCACATAGCTACTGTTAATGCCCTTGGACTTAGAAAAATAGGCAAAAAAGTTGAAAAAGAAGATTCTCCTCAAATAAGAGGTATGATAGAGAAAGTTAAATATCTTTTAAACATAGAATTAGTTTAATATAAAACAGGGGAGGTGCAAAATATGAAACTTCATGAGTTAAAACCTGCAGCAGGATCTAAAAAGGCTCCTAAAAGAGTTGGTAGAGGTACTGGTTCAGGCAATGGTAGAAATGCTGGTAGAGGTGAAAATGGTCAGAACGCAAGATCAGGAGGTGGAGTAAGACCTGGTTTTGAAGGTGGTCAGACACCACTTTACAGAAGATTACCTAAACGTGGATTTACAAACATATTTGCTAAGCAGATAGTTAGTATAAATGTTGATAGATTGAACATATTTGAAGATGGTTCAGAGATTACAGTTGAGACATTACTAAAAAGAGGCGTCATCAGCAAAGTTAAAGATGGCGTAAAGATACTTGGCAACGGAGATCTTACAAAAAAACTTACTGTCAAAGTCAATAAATTTTCAAAGGTAGCAGCTGATAAGATTGAAGCTGCTGGAGGAAAAGCAGAGGTGGTATAGTTTGTTATCAACCTTACGTAAAGCATGGAAATTACCAGATTTAAGAAAAAGGCTATTGTGGACTATTGTCCTAGTTGTAATTTATAGAATAGGTATTCATATTCCAGTACCTGGAGTTGATACGTCTAAGTTAATTAATTTAACTTCACAGGCTGGATCAATAGGTGGGTTTTATGATTTAATGTCTGGTGGAGCATTTAGTAACTTTAGCATTTTTGCTATGGGTGTACTTCCTTTCATTAATGCATCTATAATTGTACAGCTTTTAACAATAGCAATCCCTTCTCTTGAAGCAATGCAAAAAGAAGGAGAAGATGGAAGAAAAAAAATACAAAAAATCACAAGATATAGTTCAATATTAATAGGAGCTTTTCAGACATTTGCTATGTATTCAATTATCAACTCTCAGGGAGCTCTTAGAGATACTTCAAAGTTAAATATGCTTTTGATTATGTTGACATTAACAACAGCATCAACATTTTTAATGTGGCTTGGTGAGCAGCTTACGGTTAAAGGTATTGGAAATGGAATTTCATTAATAATGTTTGTTAATATTATTTCCAGAATACCGACTTCTATTGGTCAAATTGCAAGTTTACAGAAGGCTCAGACTATTGATCCAGTTCAGCTTATAGTTTTAGCAGTTGTAGTTGTGGCTTTATTTGTTGCAGTTGTTATAGCTTGCTTAGCTGAAAGAAGAATACCAGTACAGTATGCAGGAAAAGCTACTGCAAAAGGTTTAAAAGGACAGACATCACATATTCCTTTGAATATAAATTCATCAGCTATAATTGCAATAATATTTGCAATGGCTGTTATGAGATTTCCTTTAATGATTTTGCAGTTTTGGCCAAAATCAGCAGCATACAACATTATACTAAATGGAAAGTATAGTATATTTAAAGATAGTAGTGTTGGTTATATGATTGCTGAATTTATATTTATAATATTTTTCACTTGGTTTTATACGCAGATCACGTTTAAACCTGATGAAATGGCTGAAAATATGCATAAATCATCTGGATTTGTTCCTGGTATTAGACCAGGTGAACCAACTGCACGATACATTGAAACTGTACTCGGTAATGTTTCTATATTATGGGGAGCATTTGCTGGAGTAATTGCAGTAGCACCAATGATACTACAATTGTATGTAAAATCTCAGGCAATGTATTTTACTGGTACAGGAATGTTAATAGTTGTAGGTGTTGCTCTTGAAACTATGAAAGCTATTGAAGCACATTTAGTAATGAGGCGTTACGAAGGATTTCTTAGTGAATAATAGTTGGAGATGATTTGATGAAAATTGTATTGTTAGGACCACCTGGAGCAGGCAAAGGTACGCAAGCAGAGCAAATTAGTAAGAGTTATAGTATCCCACATATATCCACAGGAGATATATTTAGAAAAAATATATCAGAGAGAACAGAGCTTGGTGTAGAGGCAAAAGGATATATGGATAAAGGCTTACTTGTTCCAGACGAATTGACAATAGAAATTGTGAAAAACAGATTAGTTGAAGATGATTGTAAAAATGGATTTTTACTTGATGGTTTTCCAAGAACAGTGAAGCAAGCAGAAGCTTTAGACTCATTTCAGGGTAAAAAGATTGATATTGCTTTATTGATAGAAGTACCTAGAGAGAGTATTTTAGACAGAATGACTGGAAGAAGAGTATGTCCAGCTTGTGGAACTACTTATCACATTAAATTTAATCCACCCAAGATTGAAAACAAATGTGATAAATGTAGCACTGCATTAATACAACGTAAAGATGATGTTGAAGAAACTGTTAAGGCGAGATTGGATGTATATTATGAGCAAACAGAACCTTTAGCTAAGTACTACAAATCATCTGGTGTATTACGTACTGTTGACGGTACTAAGGATATAGATATAGTTTTTAAGGAAATCATTAGTGTCCTAGGTTAAAATTGAATGATCCTTAAGTTGATTTCATGAATCATGGGTGTAAGGTTGAGAATAAATAATTTTAAAAATCAAAGAATTCATTAAATCTAGTATAACTATTTTCTAACTCCATTTGATGACTGACGAGTTTATAATAGAGGTTGAGCTAGTTCATTATTTAGATGATGCTATGGATTCCTAGTTTTGAAATGTTACTTATTAACAATGCATGAAAATATAATATTAGAATTAAATCTAATGACTGGGCTATTGTTACTTATCATATAAGTTTGTTTGCTCATTATGAAAACACTGTGGCTATTTTAAATAATGCACCAGAAATATTAATTTTTGGTTTACAGGGGTGAATGGATGGATAATAATTACTTGGGTACTGTTGTATATTCAAAGGCAGGTAGAGATATTGATAGGAAATTCATAATTATGGATATAATAAATGAAGAGTATGTTTATATCTCAGATGGTGATTTGAGAAAAGTTGAAAAGCCTAAAAGAAAGAAAATGAAACATTTAATTATTACTGATATTGTTTTTAATGACGTATTGTCAAATAAAACAGTTAGTAATTCGGAGATAAGAAAGTTTCTGCAGTCATTAGGCAGTAATAAGGAGGCTTGATTACCTTATGTCAAAAGATGATGTAATAGAAATGCAAGGAGTAGTTGTTGAATCCTTGCCAAACGCAATGTTTGAAGTACAATTAGAAAGTGGTCAAAAAATATTAGCTCATATTTCAGGAAAATTAAGAATGAACTTTATAAGAATTTTACCAGGAGATAAAGTTACCGTTGAAATATCTCCATATGATTTGAGTAGAGGAAGAATAACTTGGAGAGCTAAGTAAAATGAGGAGGATTAGCTATGAAAGTAAGACCATCAGTTAAGCCTATATGTGAAAAATGCAAAGTAATTAAGAGAAAAGGCAGAGTTATGGTTATCTGTGAAAATCCTAAGCATAAACAAAAACAAGGCTGATATTAACAAAAATATTTTGGTTATTGTTAAATTTTGTTTTAGGACGGCTGCCAATAAAATATTAATAAATATTTTATTGCCTAAAATTTTATATATAAAATTTTTAAATGTAGAGTATTAATACCTAGGAGGTGTAAATTTTAATGGCTAGAATAGCAGGTGTTGATCTACCAAAGGAAAAAAGGGTAGAGATAGGTTTAACTTATATATTTGGTATTGGATTACCAAAATCTCATGAAGTGTTGAAAGCTACTGGCGTTAATCCTGACACAAGAGTTAAGGATTTAACAGAAGAAGAAGTTAACACTATAAGAGATTATGTTAACAAAGGATTCAAAGTTGAGGGTGATTTGAAAAGAGAAATCGCACTTAATATTAAGAGATTAGTTGAAATTGGATGTTATAGAGGCATAAGACATAGAAAAGGTCTTCCAGTTAGAGGACAAAAAACTAAAACCAATGCTAGAACAAGAAAAGGTCCTAAGAGAGCTATAGGGGCAAGAAAGAAAAAGTAATGAGGAGGGCTGAACATGGCAGTACAAAAAGCTAAGAAAACTAGAAGAAAAAAAGAAAAGAAGAATATTGAACATGGTTGTGCACATATCAAATCAACCTTTAACAATTCAATAGTAACTTTAACTGACACTGTTGGAAATGCTCTTTCATGGTCAAGTGCTGGAGGTCTCGGCTTCAGAGGATCAAGAAAAAGTACTCCTTTTGCTGCACAAATGGCAGCAGAAACAGCTGCTAAAGCAGCAATGGAACACGGTTTAAAGAGTGTAGAAGTATATGTTAAAGGACCAGGAGCTGGTAGAGAAGCTGCAATAAGATCTCTTCAAGCTGCAGGACTCGAAGTTACACTTATTAAAGACGTTACTCCAATACCACACAATGGTTGTAGACCACCAAAGAGAAGAAGAGTTTAATTATATAGTACAGGAGGTGTAAATTTAATGGCAAGATATACTGGAGCTGTCTGCAGATTATGCAGAAGAGAAGGTTTGAAACTGTTTCTTAAGGGAGATAGATGTTTTACAGATAAATGTGCATTTGCAAGAAGAGGCTATGCACCAGGACAACACGGAGCAAGTAGAAAGAAGATTTCAAACTATGGTCTTCAATTAAGAGAGAAACAAAAAGCTAAGAGAATATACGGAATTTTAGAAGGTCAATTCAGAGGTTACTATGAAAAGGCTGAAAAAGTTAAAGGTATCACTGGTGAACAAATACTTAGACTTCTAGAATTAAGACTTGATAATGTAATTTACAAATTAGGTTATGGTGATTCAAGAGCTCAAGCAAGACAATTATTGAACCATGGTCATTTCTTAGTAAATGGACATAAGGTTGATATAGCATCATATAAAGTTAGTGTCAACGATGTAATAACTGTATCAGAAAAAAGCAGAGGAACTGAAAAGTTTAAAACATTTGCTGAGAATCCAAAAACTTTACCAGCTTGGCTTACTGCAGACGTAGAGAACTTCCAAGGAAAAGTTATAGCTGAACCAAGTAGATCAGATATAGATGTTCCTGTAAATGAAACATTGATAGTTGAGCTATACAGCAAATAATTGATATAGAATCAGTTGCCCTCAAATAGTTTGCCATTTTATAAAAAAGGAGGGTTATAGATGTTAGAAATAGAAAAACCAAAAATTGAATGCGTAGAATCCACAGAGGATGGCTCTTATGGTAAATTTGTCATCGAACCTTTAGAGAGAGGTTATGGTATTACTTTAGGTAATTCGCTTAGGCGAATTCTCCTTTCATCACTACCTGGAGTTGCTGCAAATTCAGTAAAAGTTGAAGGTGTCCTTCATGAATTTTCAACTGTAAAAGGTGTTAAAGAAGACGTTACTGAAATGATTCTTAACATAAAATGTTTAGCATTAAAGATGAATGGTGATGGACCAAAGACTATTGTTATAGATGCTGAAGGTTCAGGCATCGTTACTGCTGGAGATATTAAAACAGATGGAGATGTTGAAGTTATCAACAAAGATTTACATATTGCAACTCTTGACAGCGATGCAAAATTGTATATGGAAATCGAAGTTAACAGAGGAAGAGGCTATGTTACTCAGAATAAGAATAAAAGAGATGACATGCCTATAGGAACTGTATCTGTTGATTCAATATATACTCCAGTTAAAAGGGTTAACTTTGCTGTTGAAAATACAAGAGTCGGTCAAATAACTGACTTTGATAAGTTAACATTAGAAGTATGGACAAATGGTACTATTAGACCAGAAGAAGCTATTAGCTTATCTGCTAAGATTCTTATTGAACACTTTAAACTATTTATGACTTTGACTGATCATGCAGATGATGTTGAAATTATGGTAGAAAAAGAAGAAGATAAGAAGGAAAAAGTACTTGAAATGACTATTGAAGAATTAGATCTTTCAGTTAGAAGTTATAACTGCTTGAAGAGAGCGGGAATAAATTCAGTGCAAGAATTGACAGAAAGATCAATGGACGATATGATGAAAGTTAGAAACCTAGGAAAAAAATCACTTGAAGAAGTTGAACAAAAACTTGAAGCTTTAGAGTTATCATTAAAGCAGATTGAAGAGTAAATCATATAAAATAAAATTAAGCATACCAAATGATTTAACCAATCATTTGGGATGCTAAATTCATAGTGAGGAGGAGCATAAATGGCAAAGGATCGTAAGCTTGGTCGTCCAACTGACCAAAGAAGAGCAATGCTTAGAAATCTTGTTACTAGTTTCTTGAAATATGGTAAGATACAAACTACTGTTACAAGAGCTAAAGAAACAAGAAGTCTAGCAGAAAAGATGATTACTCTTGGAAAAAGAGGAGATTTACACGCTAGAAGACAAGCACTTGCATTTATAACAGAAGAATCAGTAGTAACAGAAGTGTTTGATACATTAGCAACTAAATACGCTGAAAGAAACGGTGGATATACTAGAATCATGAGAGTAGGTCCAAGAAGAGGCGACGCAGCTGAATTAGTTATACTTGAACTAGTATAACTAAAAAGGGGATTAAGTTGAAGACTGACTTAGTCCCTATTTTATTAATGGTCGAGGTGTTATTATGGAAAATAACATGGTTGAGTGCAGAAATGTGACTTATAAATACGAAAATGCTGAAGAAAATACATTTAGTTTAGCTCTGGATAATATAAGTATTGATATAAAAAAGGGCGAATTCATAGTAATATTAGGTAGAAATGGCTCGGGTAAATCAACACTTGCAAAACATATCAATGCACTTATGGTTCCATTCAGTGGTAAAGTTATAGTAGATGGGTTAGACACTTCTGACGAAAAAAATATTTGGAATGTAAGAAATAAGGCTGGCATGGTATTTCAAAATCCAGACAACCAACTAGTAGCCACCATTGTTGAAGAAGATGTAGCTTTTGGGCCTGAAAACCTTGGAGTAGAACCAAAGGAAATAAGAACAAGAGTTGATGAAGCATTGAAAAGAGTAGGTATGTACAAATATAGAAAGCATGCTCCTCATTTATTGTCTGGTGGTCAAAAGCAAAGAGTTGCAATAGCAGGAACTTTAGCAATGAAGCCGCAGTGTATAATTTTTGATGAATCTACAGCTATGCTTGATCCATCAGGCAGAAAAGAAATTATAAAAACAATAAAAGACTTAAATGAAAACGCAAAAATAACCATTGTTCTTATAACACATTATATGGAAGAAGCAATAGATGCTGATAGAATAATGGTTATAGATAATGGAAAGATAATAATAGAAGGATCTCCAAGAAAAGTGTTTAAAGAGGTAGAGACAATGAAAAAAATAGGGCTTGATGTACCTCAAATGACAGAACTTGCATATGAATTAAGAAAAGAAGGTATAGATGTTAAGGATGATATTTTATCTATAGATGAGATGGTGAATGAATTATGCCAATTAAAATAGAAAATTTAACTCATATATATATGCCAGGGACACCTTTTGAAAAAAAAGCTTTAGATAATATAAATATTGATATACAAGATGGTGAATTTGTAGCATTGATTGGACATACAGGTTCAGGAAAATCAACTCTAATTCAGCATATAAATGGGCTTTTAAAGCCCACCACAGGAAAGATTATAATTGATGGGACAGATATTACTTTAAAAACTTCAAAACTGGCTGATATAAGAAAAAAAGTAGGTCTGGTATTTCAATATCCAGAATATCAAATATTTGAAGAAACAGTTGAAAAGGACATTGCTTATGGTCCAACTAATTTAAAGCTAGATAAAGAAGAAATTAAAGTAAGAGTAAAAAGAGCAATGGAAATGGTAGGTCTTGATTATGAAACCTTTGGTAAAAAATCTCCATTTGAGATTAGCGGAGGACAAAAGCGAAGAGTTGCTATTGCTGGGGTTGTTGCAATGGAACCTAAAGTTCTTATACTGGATGAGCCAACAGCAGGTCTAGATCCAAAAGGTAGGGATGATATTTTAAATCAAATTGTAATGTTCCAAAAAGAATATAATATGACAATAATACTGGTGTCACATAGCATGGAAGATGTTGCAAAGGTTGCAGGTAGAATTTTGGTTATGAATAATGCAAAATGTATTCTTGATGGAAGTCCTAAGCGTATATTTAGGGAAATAGACACACTTGAGAGCATAGGGCTTGCAGTACCACAGATCACATATTTAGCCAGAGAGCTTAGGAAAAAAGGCTTTGATATTTCAGAGGATATTTTCACTGTAGACCAGGCTAAAAAAGAAATTTTAAATTGTTTAAGGGGCGTTAAAGATGCTTAAGGATATAACTATTGGACAATACATTCCAGGAGATTCATTTGTGCATAAATTGGATCCTAGGGTGAAAATAATATTATCTTTATTATACATAATAGATTTGTTCTTAATAAATCACTATGTTGGATATATATTTGTAATAGCATTTACAGCAGCTATAATTATAACCTCTAAAATTCAATTGAGATATATTTATAATGGTCTTAAACCAATATTCATACTACTTATAATTACTGCACTAATGAATGTTTTAATGACACCAGGAGACAATTTGGTTTTTAAATATGGATTTATAACAATTTACAGAGAGGGTCTTAATTTAGCTGGTTTCATGATGCTAAGGCTCGTTTTCCTAATAATAGGTACATCATTATTAACACTTACAACATCACCAATAGAGTTAACTGATGGGCTTGAGAAACTAATGAACCCACTTAAGAAGATAGGCGTTCCAGCTCATGAATTAGCAATGATGATGACTATTGCACTTAGATTTATCCCAACACTAATAGATGAAACAGATAAAATTATGAAAGCACAAATGGCAAGAGGCGCAGACTTTGAATCTGGTAATTTGTTTCAAAGAGCAAAAAGCCTTATACCAGTTTTGGTTCCACTTTTTATAAGTTCATTTAGGAGAGCTGATGAGCTTGCTATGGCAATGGAAGCAAGATGTTATAGGGGTGGGGACTCTAGAACAAGAATGAAGGTATTAAAACTTGAATATAGAGATGGAATTGCTACAGCAGTAACAATACTACTTATTGTAGTTTCAGTTGCTATAAGGTATATTTAAATTAGCATTTTAGGATGTGAAAGCATGAAAAATGTGAAGCTTGTCATAGAATATGATGGAACACTTTACTCAGGATGGCAAAAGCAGAAGAATGCTTTAACTATTCAAGAAGTAATAGAGAGAGTATTGTATTCTGTAACTGGAGAAAAAATTAATATTTTAGGCTCAAGTAGAACTGATGCTGGAGTTCATGCTAGAGGATTTGTTGGAAACTTTTTTACATCCAGTAACATTCCAAGCGAAAAGTTTAAAGATGTATTAAACGGAAGATTACCTAATGACATAGTTATTCAAGAATCAAAAGAAGTTGCTATGGATTTTCATTCAAGATATTGTAGTAAGGGAAAAACATATAGTTATACTGTCCTTAACAGACCTCAAAGGTCAGCTATTGGAAGGAATTATTCCTTTTATTACAGGAAAAAATTAGATATTGATGCCATAAAAGAGGCAATGCCTCTTATCATAGGAACGCATGATTTTTCTGCATTTAAGAGCACTGGTGGAAGTGCTAAAACTGATATAAGAACAATATCTAATTTTGAAATAGCAACTAAAAACCATTATTTGATTTTTTATATAACAGGTAATGGATTTTTGTATAACATGGTAAGAATTATTATGGGTACTATAATACAAGTGGGCCTTGGAAAAATTGAATCCCAAAGTGTGAAAGACATAATTTTATCTAAAGATAGAAATATGGCAGGACCTTGTTTACCAGCAAATGGGTTATGTTTAGAGAAAGTATATTATTAGTTAAAATTTGTTGACACACGTGGGAGATTGTATTATACTTAATGTGTTTGTATAACGTTGATTTGAAAGATCCACTAGCCCCGGGTCTTTGACATAGGACGTAATTTGTGTAAAGTTCAGGGAGGAAAAATATGAAATCATATATTGCTAAACCGCAGGAAATTGAAAGAAAATGGTACATCGTTGATCTTGACGGATTGACTTTAGGTAGAGCTGCAAGTCAGATTGCTGCTATACTAAGAGGAAAGAACAAACCAACATTTACACCACACGTAGACACAGGTGATTTTGTTATTGTTATTAATGCTGAAAAGGTAGTATTAACAGGCAAAAAATTAGATCAGAAAATGTTAAGACATCATTCATTTTATCCAGGTGGATTAAAAGAAATGTCTTATAGAGACGCGTTGGTTAGAAAGCCAGAATTCGTATTCCATGAAGCTGTAAGAAGAATGCTTCCTATCGGAGTATTAGGTAGAGAAACACTTAAAAAATTGAAAATATACAGTGGCGCTGAGCATGGTAATGAAGCTCAAAAACCAGAAGTATTACAATTAAAATACTAAGATCATAATTGAAAGGAGGAAGCAAAATGGCTAAAGTACAGTATATAGCGACAGGTAGAAGAAAGAAAGCAATAGCTAGAGTTAGATTAGTACCAGGAGAAGGTAAGGTTACAATAAATAAAAGAGATCAAGAAGAATATTTTGGATTAGAAACATTAAGAATGATTGTTAATCAACCATTAGTTCTAACTGGAACAAAAGATAAATTTGACGTTTTAGTAAATGTTAATGGTGGTGGGTTCACAGGTCAAGCTGGTGCTATCAGACACGGAATATCAAGAGCTTTATTAAAAGCTGATGAAACATTAAGAGGCGAACTTAAAAAAGCTGGTTTCTTAACAAGAGATTCAAGAATGAAAGAAAGAAAGAAATATGGTTTGAAAAAGGCAAGAAAAGCTCCACAATTCTCAAAGAGATAATTGTACAAAAGAGGGGAAGAGTCCTCTCTTTTTTTCTTGCAATGAATAGTATAAAATTCATTAAATATGTATATTAAAGTAAAATAATATCAATTTGTGTTATGATTTTTGTTGGTAAAATTTGTTTCAATATAGGAGGATCAATATGTTCAGTTTATCGCCACGGGATGATAAATTTTTTGATTTATTTATAGAAAACGCTCATACAATTTACGAAACAGCCTTGTTATTTCAGGAATATGTAAAGGACACTACATGCATGGAAGAAAAACTTGCAAAAATTAAAGATTTTGAACGCTTATGTGACAATCAGCAACATAACATATTAAATGAACTTAACAAAACATTTATAACGCCTTTTGATAGGGAAGATATTTATTCAATCTCAAAAAAAATGGATGATATAGTCGATTTTATTGAAGCAAGTGCAAGCAGATTTGTAATGTTTAATGTTACATCAATAAATCCAAAGGTAATTGAGTTAGCTGATTTGGTTGTAAGATGTTGTGAAAACGTAATAAAGCTAATGGAACAATTTAAGCATATGCAAAATAATAACAAGCTTACTGAGCTTATTATTGAAATTAATAAAATTGAAGAAGAAGGTGACCTAATCTTCAGAAAAGCAGTTAGGCAACTCTTTGTGGAGGACATACCTGTACTTGATGTAATCAAGTGGCGTGAAATATATCAATATGTAGAAAATACAATTGATGCCTGTGAGTCAGTAGCGAATATTATCGAAGGAGTTGCTATGAAGAATGCCTAGTTCGATAATTTACTTGACTGCATTAATTGTAGTTCTTGCACTTGTATTTGATTTTATAAATGGATTTCATGATAGTGCTAATGCAATAGCAACATCAGTGTCGACAAGAGTACTTAGTATGAAATCAGCGGTATTAATGTCGGCGGCAATGAATTTATTAGGTGCTTTTATGAATGAAAAAGTCGCAAAAACTATTGGAGAGGGTATAATAAATCCATCTCTAATTGCGCCATCAGTTATAATTGTTGCAATCATAAGTGCAATAATTTGGGATTTAGTAACTTGGTATTTTGGAATTCCTAGTAGTTCATCTCATGCTTTAATAGGGAGCCTTGTGGGAGCTGCTATAGTATACCAAAGTTCAGTGTCCGTCGTTGATTGGTTAGCCTTTTTTCAAAAAATTATAATACCATTATTTCTATCACCAATACTAGGTTTCTTTTTCGGATATATGTTTATGATAGCGTTAAAATGGATACTTAGAAAATCAAGACCATCTTCAGTCACAAAGTTTTTTTCAAAGGCTCAGATTGTTTCGGCTATGTTTATGGCATTAAACCATGGAGGGAATGATGCACAAAAATCTATGGGAGTCATTACTATGTCGTTAGTGAGTGCTGGTTTTTTAACCAAATTTGCTGTGCCAATTTGGGTTACACTTTCTTGTGCGCTTGCAATGGCACTTGGAACATCCTTCGGTGGATATAAAATAATAAAAACTATGGGTATGAATATGGCCAGGCTTGCCCCGGTTAATGGGTTTGCAGCAGAAACTGGTGCGGCAGTAGTAATATTTTCGGCTACTATGATGAATGCTCCTGTAAGTACAACTCAGATAATATCAACATCAATAATGGGAGTTGCAGCATCACAGAGGTTTTCATCAGTAAGATGGATTATTGCTAAAAGTATAATATGGGCATGGGTAATAACAATTCCAGCTTGTGTTTTAATGGCTAGTATTCTATCATTAATTTTGAAATTAATTTGGTAATTTACATAAAAATATAAGATATACGTTGAGCAAAAACGCTACCATCAATAGATTGATGAGATGGCGTTTTTTATTATTCATAATCAAAAATATATAGAGCATAATAATAACATGATCATGAAATATAGGAAAAAGGGGTGAAAACAGTGAAAAACAAATTTATAATTGTTATCATGGTAATTATGTTTACAAGTATAATATTTGAAAATGATGCGGTAAAGGCTGATGTAAATAAACAATCCATAGACAAAAATGAAAAATTGATATTAATAGATCCAGGGCATGGTGGAATAGATGGTGGAGCAGAATCAAAAAATGGAACTGTGGAAAAAAATTTAAATTTAAATATAGGCTTAAAACTTAGTCAGTTATTAAAGAATGAAGGTTTTAAAGTAAAAATGACAAGGGAAAAAGACCAAGGGTTGTATAGTGACTCTGGAAAAATAAGAAAGAAAAAACTAGAAGATTTGAATAATAGGTGTAAAATGAAGGAGGATAGTAAATGTGATATGTTTATAAGTATACACATGAATATGTTCCCACAAAAAAAATATTATGGACCACAAGTGTGGTATTCTGATAGTAAAAATAGCATGGATTTAGCACATATATTGCAAAAAGGATTAATAAGTGATTTAAATGATGACAGCGAGAGAGTTGAAAAGCCGGCATTAGATTTATATAAAATATTACGTTGTAAAAATAGTATTCCATCTGTAATAGTGGAGTGTGGTTTCTTGTCAAATGAAAGAGAAGAACAAAAATTGAACGATGATAAATATCAGAATAAAATAGCAGAATCTCTATGCAAGTCAATTAAAATGTATTATTATAAATGAGAAGATATATATATATTAGTCATATTTCCTGGGAAATGTGACTAATATATTAATACGTGAAGAAATAAAACTAACATGTTTTTTTGGAAATAGGACAAGAAGTGTATCGGTGTGTCAAAAATGTCTTTAGTATTTGCAAATAAAAAAACATAAAGAGAGGAGCAAATGGGGATTTAATAGAATATCTCCGTAATAAATGGAAAAAGACATTGAAAAAAATATTTTTTATAAAGAACAACAAAATATTTTTCAAAACCATTTAATTGAAAGATATAACAAGACTCTTCTATCAATAGGTATAGGCTATCCTGTAAATGATAAGAATAATATTATTACAAAAAATATTATAACTTGTATAGACCGTGTTTTTAATGACATGGTCAAAGATAGTATGTTCATGAAGATATTTAGAATTACTTTTGAAGGACCAGCTATAACTATCTTGTTGGATCTAGATGGATATAAGGTTAAAGAAATTTGTAGTCAAATAGAGCATAAGCATATTCTAGGCGGAATTGTAGATTTAGAGGTATACGATGCAAATGGAAATCTTGTGGCTAGTAAAGATATAAAGTATGGTGATAAAAAATGTATTATATGCGGGGAGAAAGATTCGGTATGTAAAAGCAAAAAAAAGCACAATCAATCTGAATTATCAACCTGTATAACAAATATATATAAAAAATATACAAAGAGCCATTATGGGAAAGAATACTAAATCATAATGTGGTGTAATTCTTGTATTAAAAACAAAAGATACATAATTATAAATGTGTGAAATTTAATGGAGGAAAAAATGCATAATAAGTTATCATTTAAAATTAGAATAATAATATTAAGCATATTTTGTGTTATAGGAATCAGTATGTTAATCTATATTGCCATAGGTAATCGACTAATAAATAATGAAAAAGCAACTACTAAACAAAATAAAAATGAAAAAATAACAGCTGTAAATCCTAAAAACAACAAGGATGATAACAAAGTAAAGGATGCTCAGAATGAAAAGCAAAAGCAAATTGATAGTTTTACTGAAAAAGGATATGAGGATTTTGGTGCTAAAAACTATGCGGTTTCAATCGATGAGGAAAATCAAGCTTTGCAACTTGATGATAATAACGCTAGGGCACACGCAGTAAAGGGAATAGCAATATGTTATTCTAAACTTGATATTGCAAATTTTAATCAAGGGTTAGCTGAGATAGACAGATCGCTGCAAATTGACCCGAATTATGGATATGCTAGATTTAATCGGGCATTGACCTTGGAGCGCTTTGGTAAATACAATGAGGCCTTAATTTGGTATGATAAAGCTTTACAGGTAGAAAATTTTGTATGGAGTTATTATGGAAAAGCCTGTATCTATGGCAGAAAAGGTGATGTAGATAATTCTGTAAAATATTTAAAAGTTGCAATTAGTATGCAAGCTAATATAAAAGATGAGGCTAAAAATGAAGAAGATTTCGATAATGTAAAAAACAGTGATGCTTTTAAACAATTAGTATATTAAACTGTAAATGTAAAAAATACAATATAATGTTTGATAATGATTATTTACGAAGTTATATGCAAATTTAATTTAAGTAATGGCTACTACTCATGATATTTAATCAAAGTAGTAGCTATTATATTTTTGATTCAGAAAAAAATAAACAATTATGGTTAAGTTGGATGCATATGGCTTAATAAACCAAAGCAAATGATCATTTAATCATGAATAAATGATTGATTATGACTGCAAGTGAAACAATTAATAAAAATATTTAATAAATGAAAAGAAATAAGCAAAAAAGTGTTGACAATATTAGTGTAAATGTTTACAATAAAATTAAAGAAACACAAAGAAACAAAAATAAATAGATAAGAGTGATGAAAATGTTTGCTGAAGAGAGACAAATGGAAATAAGTTTAATTTTAGAAAAAGTGGGAAGTATAAAGGTAAATGAATTATCAGATCATTTTAATATTTCAGAAGCTACGGTAAGAAGAGACCTTCAAGAAATGGAAAGTAAAAAATTACTTACTAGGACACATGGTGGAGCAGTTAAGGCAGAGATTACAAATTTCGAACCTAGTTTTATGGATAAAAAGGATGAAAGGCATGAAGAAAAATTTGCAATTGCAAGTTTTGCCGCTGGACTTGTTAAAGATGGGGACACAATTATTTTAGACTCAGGTACAACCACATTGGAAATTGCAAGAAATATAAAAGCTGAGAATATAACTGTGGTAACAAATTCTATAGATATTGCAGTAGAACTTTCAAATAGAAATAACGTGGAATTAATTCTCACAGGTGGTACGCTTAGAATTAACACTCGAGCAATGGTAGGTTATATTTGTGAAGAAATGCTTAAAAACTTTAGAGTAGATAAAGCGTTTATAGGAGCAAATGGAATATCACTGATTGATGGAATAACAACGCCAAATTTAGTTGAAGCACAAGTTAAAAAGGCAATGATAAATTCAGCGTTAAAGCCAATAATAGTAGCCGATAGTTCTAAATTTGATAATATTTGTTTTTCGGTAATATGTCCTATAACTCATGTATATTCAATTATAACAAGTGGAGATATTTCACAGGACTTAATTGACAGCTACAATAATCAAGGAGTAAAAATTGAAATTTGCTAAACGGGGTGACGAGTATGGTTATAACTGTAACATTGAATCCAGCAATGGATAAGACATTAACCATTGATAATTTCACCATAGGGGATGTCAATAGAGTAATTGGGTTAAGGTATGATATTGGAGGAAAAGGAATCAATGTATCAAAAGTACTTAAAAATTTTGGTGTTGAATCTATTTGTACAGGTTTTCTTGGGGGAATACTGAAAAATGGATTTGAACTAGAACTTAGAAAAAGAGAAATAAAAAATTCCTTTATAAATATTAGTCAAGACACCAGAACAAATACAAAGATAGTGGATCAGTTAAATGGAACTTTTACAGACGTAAACGAGCCAGGACCTAATATAAGTGAAATAGAAATGGATGAGTTCCTAATTAAATTTAAAAGTCTTTGCCAGGATGATGACATAGTTGTTTTATCAGGAGGTGTCGGTCCGTCTATTGAAAAAGATATATATAGAAAACTTATTAAAATAGCAAAGGGAAAAGGAGCATTTGTAATTTTAGATGCAGATGGAGAGCTTCTAAAGGAAGGTATAAAAGAAAATCCAGATGTAATAAAACCTAATGATCATGAGTTGGAGCTTTTACTTAATAAGACAATTGATACTGAAGAAAAAATCATATTAGAGGCAAAAAAAATTATTGATGGTGGAGTAGGAAGCGTGCTTATTTCTATGGGGCATAAGGGCGCAATGTATATAACTAAAAATAATTCACTTTATTGTAATGGTTTGAAAGTTCCAGTAAAAAGTACTGTAGGTGCAGGTGATTCAATGGTAGCCGCACTTGTATACAGTAAAATAAATAAATTTAGTAATGAGGATACATTGAGGTACGCAGCAGCAAGTGGAACAGCAGCGGTATGTTTAGAGGGAACTGAAGCATGTAATCTTGATCAAGTAAACGAATTCATACCGAGATTTAATATAGAAAATAAGGAGGAATTTTAATGGGAGTAAAAGACATGTTTTCGGAAAATAGAGTCGTCTTTGAATTAAAAGCAAAAACAAAGGATGAAGTACTAAATGAACTTATAGAGGTTTTGGTAAAAGATGGTAAGATTAATGACAAAGATGTTTTTAAAAAGGCAGTTTTAGCAAGAGAAGAGGAATTTTCAACAGGAATTGGTATGGGAATAGCCATCCCACATGGTAAGTCAAATTCTGTTACTGAGGCTTCAATTGTATTTGGTCTAAGTAAACAAGGTATAGATTATCAATCAATGGATGAAAAACCAGCACACTTATTTTTTCTCATAGCAGTTCCAGAGGAATCAAGTGATGTACATCTAAGAGCATTAAGCGAAATATCTAGAAAATTAATGCATACAGAAACTAGAGAGGGCATTTATAGTGCTAAGAATTTTGCGGATTTTATAAAGGCATTTGACTAGAAATTAATAATTAAAGAACTAGTGTATAAAAACACTATTCTATATAAATGAGTACAAAATAAGGGGGGAGTAATAAATGAAAAAACTAGTAGCTGTAACATCATGTCCTACAGGCATAGCACACACTTATATGGCAGCAGAAGCACTACAAATGGCAGCCAAAGAGATGGGGTATGAAATTAAAGTCGAAACTCAAGGTTCAGTGGGTGCTGAAAATATACTTACTGATGAGGACGTAGCAGCAGCTGATGCAGTAATAATTGCAGCAGATACAAACGTAGATAAAGCTAGATTTGCAGGTAAACCGCTTTTAGAAGTGCCAGTTAAGGATGCAATAAAAGATTCAAAAGGACTTATAGAAAAAGCATTACAAGAAAAGGCAGCACCTAAATCAGATTCCAGCATGCCTGTGGTAAAAAAGAAAGAAAGAACAGGTATATACAAACATTTAATGACAGGCGTATCTTTCATGATACCATTTGTTGCCGCAGGTGGATTACTTATAGCTTTAGGTTTCGCTTTAGGTGGAATTTATGTTTTTGACTGTCCAGGAACTTTTGCAGAAGCATTATTTGTTACAGGTAAAGGTGCATTTGCACTTATGCTTCCAATACTATCAGGATATATAGCTTACTCAATTGCTGATAGACCAGGTTTAGTTGCAGGTTTCATAGGTGGAGCTTTATCAAGTGGAGCTATTGCTAGTGGACAATTCTTAGCTCATCCACTGGCAACTGGTACTAGTGGATTCTTAGGCGCTTTGCTATTTGGTTTTGCAGCAGGTTATATAGTTTTAGGCATAAAGAAGTTTATTAAGCTTCCAAAAACTTTAGAAGGTTTAATGCCAGTTTTGATTATACCAGTACTTTCATCAGCAATAATAGGATTATTATATATGTTCATCTTTGGTGGCCCATTAGTAGCGATAAACACAGGTCTACTAAGCTGGTTAAAAAGTTTACAAGGTACCAATGCAGCATTACTTGGTTTGATTCTTGGATTAATGATGGCATTTGACATGGGTGGTCCAGTTAACAAAGCAGCATACATTTTCGGAACAGGTACAATAGTAGCAGGTGGATCATCCATAATGGCAGCAGTTATGGTAGCAGGTATGATTCCACCACTTGGGATAGCTTTAGCTTCAACAGTATTAGCTAAGAAGAAATTTACAGAGCCAGAAAGAGAAGCTGGAAAAGCAGCTTGGGCACTTGGTGCATCATTTATAACAGAAGGCGCTATACCATTTGCAGCAGGAGATCCACTAAGAGTTATACCTGCATGTATGGCGGGTGCTGGAGTTGCAGGTGCATTATCAATGATATTTGGTGTTAGACTTGCAGTTCCTCACGGTGGACTATGGGTAGTTGCAATACCAAACGTTGTTTCAAACTTAGCGCTATACTTGGTAGCAATGATAGTTGGAACAATAATTACTGGTGTTATACTTTCAATAGTTAAGAAAGACTTATCAGCTGAATAACAACTTAAAAGTGACAAGTGACAAGTTAAGGAATAAACAATATAAAAAACAGTCAATCAAATATTGGTATATTTGATTGACTGTTTTGCGTTAGCAAAAGAATATAAACTTGTCACTCTTAACTTTAATCCTATTCTTTGAGAATACCATATTTCTTGCATTTAAGTCCCACTGTCCTATGAGTTATGCCGAGGGCTTTGCCTGCCTTGTTATAGGTCTTATATTTTTTCATAGCCAAGGTTATTATCTCTTTTTCATAATCCTCAAGCTTTTTAAGTTCATCAGTTTCTCTAAAATTAATCAGACCACTTGAGATTGGTTTAATATTGGTAATATACATAGGTAAATCATTAACAGTTATGATGTTTGTATCGCACATGTTAATGGCCCGTTCTATTATATTTTCTAATTCACGAATATTGCCTGGAAAGTGATATGATTCTAAATATTGTTGGCAATCACTATCAATAGAGGTTACGGATTTATTAAGTTTTTGGCTGAGCTTATTTATAAAATACTCCACAAGTACATTTATATCTTCTTTTCTTTTTCGAAGTGGTGGCAGGGGAATTGTAATTACATTAAGTCTATAATATAAATCTTCTCTAAAATCCCCTGTTTCAATCATTTCTTCCAAGTTTCTATTTGTAGCAGCTATTATTCGTACATCAACCTTTTGGGTTAATATACCACCTACACTTTCAAATTCTCTCTCCTGGATTACCCGTAAAAGTTTTACCTGCATAGCTTTTGGCATGTCCCCTATCTCATCAAGAAAAATTGTACCGCCATTTGCTATATTGAATTTACCAGGTTTACTTTTTATAGCACCTGTAAACGCACCTTTTTCGTATCCAAAAAGCTCACTTTCAAATAGATTTTCCGGAATTGCAGCACAATTAATTCTCACAAGAGGTTTATCTTTTCTTAGACTACTATTATGAATAGCTTTAGCAACCAGCTCTTTGCCTGTACCACTTTCACCTCTTATTAAAACTGTTGAAGTTGTAACAGAGGCTTTTTCAGCAATGATTAGTGCATCTTTTAGTGTTCTAGAACTACCTATTATATTAGAAAAACTACCACTTAATTTTGTGTGCCTTATAAGTTCTGATTTGTAATAACTTAATTCTTCCTCAGACTTTTCAAGTTTACTTGCTATGTCCTTTATTTCATTAACTGTCTTTGAAATAGAAATGACACCTCTAAAATAATTGTCAACGAAAATTGGCTCTACGGTGGAAATTATATCAACATCATTTTTGCTGTAGAGAATATTTTCTATTGATTTCTTAGAATTAAAAACGTCCATTCTATAGCCAGATGGAGAAATATCCTTTAGATCTTTTCCTAAAATTTCAGAAGATTTTAGGTCGAAATTTCTTTCATATGAAGGATTCACATAGCTGATTTTTCTGTTTTCATCAACAAAACAAATTAAATCATGAGAAGTTTCAAGTATTTTTTTAAATTTCCCATTAAGCTCTTTCATTCCAATTAGTTCAGACACATCTTGAAAAACTGCAATTGCTCCTATAATTTCACCACCAGAAATAATAGGGGATCTATTTGCAAGCACTACCCTATTATTAATGTGTTGCATTTTACCAATTTGCTTTTCTGCCGTAGAAATTACAGCGGGGAGCTCTGAAGTTGGAATAATATCTGAAACAGATCTTCCAAGGACCTCATCATTACTTTTTTCTATAATATTAAGTGCATATGGGTTTATAGAAGTGATATATGAATTTGCGTCTATGACGATTATACCCATGGGAATGCTTCCAAGAATCTGTTCATTAGCAATAGTATTTTGTTCGATAATTTTATCTAAATTAGAACTAGGAGCCCTATTTTCTTCAAGACCACTATTTATAAATGTACATAGAGAAAGAACGGCGTTTTGACCATCAAAGGTATCCTCTTTACAAGAAACCTCAATTAGCTCTCCCCTTTGTATCTTTTGTGATACGAGAGCCAGCATGCTCACTGCCATTGGTTCCCCAGCGTCAATCTTTTTTATATACAGATTTATATTATACTTGTTTTTAAGTTGAGAAGATTTATGGACTATCATAGCTGCTATTCTAGTATGGATACCATTTTCACAATTTACAATAATAGAATTTTTAAACATGATTTTCTCCTTATAAAATATATTAATGTAAAAAAAAGAAAATACTAATAAAATGGCGAAAGCTGATAAAAATTATCAACTTGTCACTATTGAGTTGATAATATTAACCAACCTAATAATACACCGTATTATCAAAGAAATCTAGTGATTTAAAAAAATATGTTTAACTAAGTTGATAATTTTTATCAATAATTGTTATGTATAATTAACCTGTAAAATAAAGAAACTAACATTTTAAAGGGTTTTAAAGGTAATAATCAAGTTGGCATGATTATTGCTTATTATTAATAAGGAACATAAGTTAGTTTATTAGGAGGAATAATGATGAAAAAAGGAATTGCTGCTTCAAAAGGATATGCTATTGGTAAGGTATTTGTAAAGACTGACAATGAAGTTAAAATAACTGAAAAAAAAATAGATGATATAGTTGGAGAAAAAGAAAGATTAAATGTTGCAATTGAGGCTTCAAGAACACAACTTAAAGCAATAAAAGAAAAAGCTGAAAAAGAAATAGGCGCAGACAAGGCATCTGTTTTTGAAAGTCATATAATGCTTTTGGATGACCCTGAATTTACTGGTGCAATGGAAACAGGGATTGCTACAGATTCAATTAATGCTGAAAAGGCTGTTTCAGATGTTATAGACACCTATGCTGCAATATTTGAAGCAATGGAAGATGCTTATATGAAAGAGAGAGGCGCAGATGTAAAGGATGTAGGAAAAAGAATCCTTGATAATCTTTCAGGAAATGCTGATGGGGGAATGGATAGCATAGAGAAAAACACTGTAATTGTATCTCACGATTTAACACCTTCAGATACAGCACAACTTGATAAAAGTAAAGTAATAGGTTTCTTAACAAATATAGGCGGAAGAACATCACATAGTGCTATAATGGCAAGAACCTTAGAAATACCAGCTGTTGTTGGGCTTAATAGTATAACTGATAGCGTGAAAAATGGTGACTTGATTATAGTTGATGGAACTGAAGGTATTGCAATAATAAATCCAGATCAAGCTACAGTAAAAGAATATAGTGAAAAGAAGAAAAAGTTTGAAGAAGAAAAAGAAGAACTAAAAAAATTAATAGATCATAAAACTGTAACTAAGGCAGGAAAAAGAGTAGAGGTTTGCGGTAACATTGGTAAAGCTAAAGATGTAGAGACTGTTATTGCTAATGGCGGAGATGGAGTCGGCTTATTCAGAACAGAGTTCTTATACATGGATAGAGATTCAATGCCAACTGAAGATGAACAATTTGAAGCTTATAAACATGTAACTGAAAAAATGGGCGACAAAACAGTTGTTATAAGAACACTAGACATTGGTGGAGATAAAAAACTTACATATCTTCCACTACCAGAAGAAATGAATCCATTTCTTGGATTTAGAGCAATTAGATTGTGTTTAGGCAGAAAAGATATATTCAAGGTTCAATTAAGAGCATTACTTAGAGCTTCTTCTTATGGTAACCTTAAAATCATGTTTCCTATGATTTCTTCACTGGGAGAATTTTTAGAAGCAAAAGAGATTTTAAAAGAATGTATGGGAGAACTTAAAGCTGAAGGAAAGTCATATAATGAAAATCTTGAAACAGGAATAATGGTAGAAATACCAGCAGCTGCTATAATGGCAGATGAACTTGCAAAATATGTTGATTTCTTTAGTATAGGAACTAACGATTTAATACAATATACACTTGCAGCAGATAGAATGAATGAACAAGTTTCATATTTATACAATCCAATGCACCCAGCTGTTTTAAGACTTATAAAAATGACTATAGAGGCAGCTCATAAAGAAGGAAAATGGTGCGGAATGTGTGGAGAAATGGCAGGAGATGAAAAATTCATTCCAACTCTTGTAGAATATGGTTTAGATGAATTTTCAATGAGTGCTTCGTCTATATTAAATGCTAAAAAATATATTATGAAAAACTAGTTTTAAAGATTAATTTCAAAAATTAATTAACATTTTGGGGATGTAAGTAGATTTGTTTAAATAAATCAACTTACATCCCTATTTTACTTGTAGTTAAGAGCGAAATGTTTGATAATAGAGTATATGTGTAACAAGAATATGCATGAACGGGTCAATAGGTTAAAAATCAATACATTACAAAGGTGATTAAATTATGGATAAAACTAGAAGATACTACAACAAGGCAATAGAATGCTACCAAAATGGATATATTGAAACTGCGCTAGAATTTTGTGAAAAAAGCATTTCCTATGATATAAAAAATAAAGCATCTTTAGATCTAAAGGGCATATTATATTATCTAAAAGGAGACATTTCTGGTGCAAAGGCATTGTGGAGATTAAGTGAGAGAGAAAACAATGATAGTGTTGCAAAAAAATATTTAGAGGGAATAGAAAATGATGAAAAAAGGTTTGAACTTTATGTTAAAGCGATAGGTTTAATTCAGGAAGTAAAGATAAATGAAGCACTAAAATTATTAATAACATGTGCAGAGAGTGATTTCAATAGTATTAATGTGAATAATTATTTAAGTATTTGTTACATGAAAATTGGTGAATTTGATATTGCTATAGAGTGTGTTGAAAAAGTATTAAGCATTGATGTGAAGAATGAAACTGCAATAGATAATAGGAAAAATTTAATAAAATATGGAGTAATAAAAGGCAAAAAAGCATATGGGAAAGTAATTTGTGTTTTTGGAGTAATTTGTGTCGCTATCTTATTAATATTTATTTTCAAACCAATAAAAAACACAAAAAATGATTTAGAAGTTACAAGCAGTACCAAAATACATAAAGCTAGTGCTAAAATCACTAAACCTAAGATAAATAAAAAACCAGATAATAAAACAGTTCAGGTTCAATTTCCGGGGGTAGATTTTAAAAATGCTCTAGTTAATAAAGATTTTGAAAAATTATATGATTATTGTGAGAAATGGAAAGATCAAAAATTAGAACCTAGTGATAAAACTTTAGTAACTCAGGGAGTAAATCTTTTGACTAGTGATGGAGCTACCTATTTTTATAAGAGCGGAACTGCATTTTATAGCAATAAAGACTATAATAACTCTGTAATAGAGTATTTAAAAGCATACGAGTATGGTACTAGCAGTTACCTATTACCACATATAATATATTTTATGGCTAATAGTTATCAGGAGCTAAATGATTATAACAATGCATTAAAATATTATGGTGTGTATGATACTAGCTATAGTAAAGGTGACTATGAAGAGACTGTATTATATCAGATGGCAATTATGAGCCGAGATAAAAATAATGAAGTAGCAAAAAGATATGCTACTAAACTAGTAGATAATTATCCCAAATCAATTTATAACAATTCAAACATACAATCTATAATTAATAGCAATAATTAAATAGGCCACTTTACACGAGAAGGTTATTTATACAATATAAATTAGAGTGTAAAGTGGTATACTTCTAACAAAAGCTTAGTTTATAAATCTCAGTTTTGCTATTGACACTTATATTTTTATATGTTAAATTGTATATACAAACAAATTGTATACAATTTAATTGAGCTTAACTTTAAAATATATGTGGATGATTTTATTAATATTTATGATGTTAAAGCTAAAAATTCTTCAGAAAAAGAAATAAAATAAGATTTTAATCAACAACTAAAGTACTTGATATTTGAGAAGAAATTTTAAAACTTATATATTATAATATTATATATTTAACATAGACTATTAATATATAATTTATTCAGTTGTGAAATTAATATTAATTAGAATGTAATCATCTATGCAATTTGAGGTTATTGACTAATTATCTATTTAATAATACAATTAAAATAAATACAATACCTATATGGGGTATATCTAAGGAGGAAAATTATGGTTAATGAAATTAATGATGCTAGTTTTAGTCAAGAGATTAGTAAAGGAACGGTAATAGTAGATTTTTGGGCTGTATGGTGCGGACCTTGTAAAATGTTAGGACCTGTAATTAACGAACTTTCAGAAGATTTAAGTGGAAAAGCTAAATTTGTGAAGGTGAACGTGGATGAAAATCCAGCAACGGCAAGTCACTATAAAATAGCAAGCATTCCAACTGTTATTGTATTTAAAGATGGTGAAGTAGCTGAAACTTTAGTCGGATTTAGACCTAAAGCAGCCTTAAAAGAAATAATAGATAAATATATATAACAAGTAGCATAAGGATATTGTTATACAATATACCTAAGGGTTATGGAGCGAAAGCTTAGTAAACTCTTAGGTATTTTTTAAACATATAGTCACGAACTTTATTATTTGGAGATGATTAAGTGGAAGAAAGATATGATATTGCAATAATCGGAAGTGGACCAGCAGGACTTTCAGCTGCTATTAATGCCAAGATTAGAAATAAAAAATTTATTTTGTTTGGAACAAATAATTTGAGCTTTAAGATAAAGAAAGCTCCTAAGGTAAATAACTATTTAGGTTTTCATGAAATTACTGGAGAAGATTTGGGAAAAAAATTCAAAGATCACATAGATAATATGGGTATTAAGATAACCGAAGAGAGAGTTAATGCTGTTTATGCAATGGGAGATTATTTTACGCTTATGGTTAATGAAAAGGCTTATGAAGCAAAGACTCTTATAATTGCATCAGGGATGGAGTTCACAAAACCTTTAAAAGGTGAGGAGAGACTGCTTGGAAAGGGAGTTGGATATTGTGCAACATGTGATGCTCCATTGTATAAAGGGAAAACAGCAACAATAGTGGGGTATACAAAGGAAGCTGAAAAAGAAGCTAACTATGTAAGTGAATTAGTCTCAAAACTATATTATGTTCCAATGTATAGAGATTCTTATAACCTTAATAAAAATATTGAAATAATAAATGAAAGACCTAAAGAGATAACAGGTAAAGATATTGTAGAAAAATTAGAATTTAAAGATTCTGAAATAGAAACTGATGCAGTGTTTATTTTAAAGGATAGCGTGGCACCATCACAACTGGTTCCAGGTCTTTTAGTTGAAGACGGACATATAAATGTAGATAGAAAAATGATGACAAATATTGAAGGCTGTTATGCAGCAGGTGATTGTACTGGAAAGCCATATCAATATTTAAAAAGTGCCGGTGAAGGTCAATCAGCAGCGTTAAATGCAGTTGAATATTTAGATTCTAAAAAGTAGAAAGTTGCTATGCAATTTTCTACTTTTTATTTTATATTAGATATTTAAATGAATTTTAATTTCAGTGAAAATTATCAAATAATTTTTTTAGCTATGGGATATATAAAAAAACTAATGTGCTATGAAAAAAACATGGTTTCCAATTGGTTTGACATTATATTTTTTTATGGCATCCATCCAAGTAGATTTAGATAATTTGGGATTGTAAAAATATAATGCATTTGCAGTTGGATCATTACCGCCTAGTGCAGCATAGACGGCATCATAACACGTTTTATTAGGCTCAGCATCTATTTGTCCGTCTATAACACAAGAAAAAGCATATTTTTGTTTAATAACTCCGTCTATGCTTTTGGGAAATTCGTTATTTTTTAACCGATTAAGTATAACAGAGGCAACGGCTACTTTTCCCTCGTATGGTTCAGCATTACTTTCTTTATATACCACCTTTGCCATTAAATTTATATCATCGCTAGTAATGGCAAAGGCTCTTCCTTCCGTATTGAATACTTCAACAGTATCTGTTTTTTCGTGGTAGAGATTAGTTGAACCTCTATTTATAGAAGGCGGTGGATTATTACTTTTAGCATCCTCGGAAGTTAAAACCTGTGCACTAGAGATACTCGGGGGTAAAAAACCTAAAAACAGAATACACAAAATAGCCCAAATACTTTTTTTCATTTCATATTCCTCCTTTTATTCATACAATGTCAGCTATAAGGTTTTTATAAATTGAAACCTTATAACTGATGAGATTTGTATTGGTTCAGCTAAACATTAAGGTGTATAAAGCACCACACATGCTGGTTAGCTGAACTTTATTTACGAGGTTAGCTGACGGGTTCGGTAAAGGCACAACCTACGCTAAAAGCGATTCACCCCCAAAACTTGGTTTCCCCGTATGACTTAGGCTATTGGTATTATTCCCTATATAAAAGAAATAATACAAAGTTAAAAAAATTTTTCAGTTTCTATTATCATTGGTAAATTAATTAAATTTATTCCATTACTAATTTTTAAATAGTAAAATGGTTATACCTTAAGAGTGTTGTTTATCTTTTAATAAGGTTAAATCACTATTCATTAAGTCTAATTTGGAATTGGCATCTTTATATAAATTAGAAAGGTCCTTTGAGCTGTAAACCGTAGTACATTTTTTTTCTTTATTAATAGCATTGATAAAACTTTTAAGGTAAAGATCATAATCGTCAAAAACTTTTTTTAAAGCACTGTATATACTTACTCTATTTTCGGGTACAATAATCTCTGAAAGGTGTTCGCTTAAGTCATTGAAATCATTTTGGTTTTTAGTAACTTTTGCTATGGCACTATCATAAGATATATTGTTTTTTCTAGCACATTCTGCATAGTAATATAGGTTACACTTTATGGAGCTAAATTTTGTTAGTACATTTTGTAAATTATTATCAAATTCTGAATTCTCATTGTCTATTATTTCATTCTCTTTTTTTGTCCTTATAAAAGATGAAACCATGTTAGATGTGTTATTAACTAAAGTATTAATGGACGCTGGAAGACTAAAAGCACTGTCCTTTGACTTTATGTTAAGATAATATTTGTTACAACTGTTTTTATATTTTGTTACATTGTTTACGGAAGTGCTTATATCAGGTGAATCTGGATTATTTATTATGGATAGTAGTTGTTTATACATTAATATATTAAAATTGAGACCTTCATTGAGACAATCAAAGGTACTTTTATAATTGTCATAATCATCATGATTATTTATGGTAGCATCTAATTTTGATAAAGAAGTTATAGTTTGCGGAAGAATTAATTTGCCACTTTTAGTGTTAACAGTTTGTCCATCAGTTATTGCAGAGGCAGTTATATTTATTTTGGAAATATCTTTTATGTATGTACTAATTTCATTACTACATCTATTATATTTACTCAAAACATAAAAATCAAAAATCATAAAAAAAACCACAAATATAGAGAACATAGCGGTGGCAGATAAAATAAGTATCTTTTTATTTCTACAATCTAACATAATAAATCCCCATCCCAATCAACAAAATAAAGTCCAAGCTTCAATCTATATATACTAATAAATCAAAAAGATATGATATATATTTTGAGAAAATCACTTGAAAATTTTAATTAAGTCCACTGCCTACAGTCTGCATCTTAAGTTTGTTATTCACTTGTTCTACTCCTGGAATTGATTGCAAGAGAGTTACAAGTGCATCAAAATCCTCTTTTTTTTCAGCATATCCTGTGAGAGTAACTTTTCCTCTAATAACAATAGCAGAGATATCGTTAACATTAATTTTAGATTGCATAAGTGCCATATTTATATCATTTGTCAGTGAAGTATCATCTTTAAAGGCTGTAAGTTTAATAGTACCAACAACATTTTTAACCCCAAGTGTTTTGCCAGCTTCACTTATAGCTATTTGGCGGTCCCTTTCAGTTAAAACTTTACCAACTAAAAGTGCACTTCCAGCTGAAACTTTTCCACTTACACCTAAAATTCTATCTTTAAATTCACTGTTTCTTAGATTTTCATTTAAAAGCTCAGTTAATTTTTTGTCACTTTCGCCACCATCTAAAGAAATAATTATATTATTTTTAACTTCCATCACCCCATCAATTCTATATGCGATTCTTTCACAATTAGCTTTCTCTGCTAGCACATTAGTGAACCCGTCTAAAGTTACCACTCCATTAACTGAAGTTACCTTTATATCTTGGGAAGTAAATTTCATAGATTTAATTAATTCTGATTTTATTGAAGTTTCGATTTTTTTATCATTAACTAGTTTATTCATAAAAACATCACCTTTCAAATTTGTATATGTCATTAGTATTACCTAATAATTTTATTAATATTTTATAAATTATTGTTTCCTTTGCCTACACATAACTTCAATAGTGTATAATTAATAATAGCTAGAATTAAGGGAGTGAAAAAATTGGATACTATAAATATGATTATTGGTGCAGTGAAAACAATAAATGTAACTTCTATATTGGATATTCTTGTGGTTTCATTTATCTTTTATAAAGCCTATATGCTCATAAAAGAAACAAGAGGAGAACAACTTTTAAAGGGAATACTTTTAATAATTTTGCTTATACCAATAAGTAGTATTTTTCATCTTACTATGCTTAATTGGATTCTACAGAGGACTATAACTATTGGAGTTTTATCAATAGTCATCATATTCCAACCAGAAATAAGGAGTGTGCTTGAACATCTAGGTAGAAGTGCATTTAACGATTTGCATGTTTTTCAGGATAAGGAAAAAATGAATGAAGTTATAACACAAATTTTAAATGCGGTTTTTATCCTTTCAGAAACAAAAACAGGGGCACTAATTGTCATTGAGCAAAGGACAAAGCTTGAAGATATAATTAAAACTGGGACTAAAATAGATGCTACAGTAAGTTCAGCATTATTAGAAAATATATTTGTAGTTAACACACCACTACACGATGGAGCCACAATAATTCGAGAGGATAGGATAATAGCTGCAGGGTGTTTTTTACCACTTTCTTCCAATTATAATATAAACAAAAAATTAGGAACAAGACATAGGGCGGGTATAGGAATATCTGAAAATTCTGATGCTCTTGTAATCATCGTTTCAGAGGAAACTGGAGTGGTTTCTCTAGCCATAAATGGTAAATTAACAAGAAGTTATACAAAGGAAAAATTGAAAGATATTTTATTAAGGGTAATTCTTATTAGATTTTCTAAAAAGGACTCATTTAAAGAGAAGGTGAAGATGTGGAAAAGAAAAATAATAGGCAAATTTTAATAAAAGTATGTTGCGTAATTGCCTCTTTTTGCTTGTGGCTTTATATTTCAAATTGGGAAAATCCAATAAGTACATATACGCTAAAAAATGTTTCAGTGGAACTTATTAACTCAGATTCATTATCACAATCTAACCTTACCCTAGCTCCAAATCAAAAATTTTCTGTACCAATAACTATAAGAGGGACGAATTTAGAGGTTATGAAATCAAAAGCAAGTGATTTTACAATAGTTGCAGATATGAGCGTTTATGCGGTTAAAGAAGGTGAAAACAGGATACCTGTTAATATAGTTCATTATCCAGACAATGTAAACATTCAAAATAGTAATAATATGTGGATAGATGTGGAAATAGATAAGTTAAGCGAAAAAACTGTTCCTGTAAAAGTAAAGTTACAAGGAAAACCTAAATATGGATATTATTATTTAGAACCCACATCAAGCCAAGGGGAAGTTGCCATTAGTGGACCAAGTAAATCTGTTGACCTAGTGAGTAATGTGATAGCAAATGCAAATATTGATAGTCTAAATGCAAATTTAGATGCAGAGGAAGTACTTGAAGCAGTTGATAAAAGTGGTAAATCAGTACCTAATATTATAATAAAGCCTCAAAAGATTAAAGTTACTGTTCCAATAAAAAAGAATGAAACGGTTGGTATAAATGCAGTGACTGGAGGGAATCAAACTACCACAGCTGATATAAAATCCAAATCAGTTAGTATAAATGTATTAACTTCAGGAAAACAATCAACTGGGCTTGATATAAAATCTATAGCCTCTGTAGACCAGAGTATACAAATAACAGGCACATCAAATGAAGTTGATGGCTTAACTTCAATTAATACTGAACCTATAGATTTGAGCAGTATAACAGGGGCGAAGACTATGAGTGTTAAACTTGCGTTACCAAGTGGAGTCACAACAATAAATGGAACCACTACTGTAAATGTAAAAATAAATGTGGATACAATAATTCAAAAAACTTTTTCAGCAAATATAACTCTTACAAACGTGCCAGATGGGTTTACTAGCACTTTGGATAATAATGCTGTAAATGTAATAGCATCAGGCGATTCTACCATTATAAACGCAATAAAAAGTGGAGATATAAGTGGAACTATTGATGGAACTTCTTTTAAAGAAGGAGTAAATAATGCTCAGCCAGTTTTATCATTGCCTCAGGGCGTTAAGAATATGGGAGTAACTCCAAATTCAATAAATGTTACACTTACTAAAAAATGATCAGGAGGAACACACGTGCCAATAAAAGTAAATAATATAATTTTAGATATAGAAGATGACATTTCAAATTTGAAAAAAAGGGTAGCAGAAAAGTTAAAAATTCCAGAAAATGCTTTGCGAAAATTCAAAATATTAAAGGAATCCATTGATGCGAGAAAAAAAGATATTGTTAAATTTAATTATGCCGTAGAAGTGTCAACAGAAAAAGAACAGCAGCTAGTAAAAAAACTTAATAATAAAGATGTAATATTTGAAGAAGAGTTTAATGGAGAACAACTTGTTATGGGAAATGAAAAACTCAAGTCTAGACCAGTAGTAATAGGTATGGGACCTTCGGGAATGTTTGCAGCATTGCTTCTTGCAAGACGTGGGTATAAACCCTTGGTAATTGAGCGAGGAGAAGATGTCGAAAACAGAACTAAAACTGTGCAGAAATTTTGGGATAGTGGAATCCTCAGCACTGAATCAAATGTTCAATTTGGAGAAGGTGGAGCAGGCACTTTTTCTGATGGAAAGCTAACTACAAGGATTAAAGATAGAAGATGTAAATATATTGTAGATGAATTTATTGGTTTTGGAGCACCGGAAGAAATAGCCTATTCAGGGAAACCACACATAGGTACGGATATATTAAAAGGTGTGGTTAAAAACCTTCGTGAAGAAATTATAAGTCTTGGAGGCGAGGTAAGGTTTAATAGTAAACTTCAGGATATTATTATAGAGGACGGAAGCTTAAAAGCTATAGTAGTAAACGGAGAGGAAATACCTTGTGAAGCACTAATACTTGCAATTGGTCATAGCTCTAGAGATACTTATGAAATGTTATATAAAAATAATATATCAATGGAGGCAAAACCTTTTGCCATTGGAGTAAGAGTAGAGCACCTTCAGAGCATGATAAATGAAAATCAATATGGAAATTTGGCAAGTCATCCAAGACTAAAAGCGGCAGATTATAGGCTTACCAGTAAATCAGAGAAGACGGGAAGAAGTATTTATAGCTTCTGCATGTGTCCCGGAGGTGAAGTAGTGGCAGCATCTTCAGAGCAAGGCAGGCTGGTGACAAATGGTATGAGTAATTATAAAAGAAATGCTGAAAATGCTAATTCAGCATTAGTTGTAACAGTAGGGCCACAAGATTTTATAAATGAAAGCAGTAATTTTGGTAGGGTTTATGATATGGATTATCCTCTTTTAGGTATGGAATTTCAAAGATTTTATGAAGAACTAGCATTCAAAGTTGGTGGCAGCAATTTTAATGCACCGGTACAACTGATGGGAGATTTTCTAAAAAACAGGGTGAGTAGCAGAATAGGAAAGGTAAAACCAAGTTATACACCTGGATATAAACTTGTAAATTTAAGCGCATGTTTACCAGATTATGTCGCAGAATCTTTAAAAGATGGAATTAAAAATTTTGATAGAAAGATAAAAGGATTTAGTGACTATGATAATATTTTAACAGGAATTGAGACTAGAACCTCTGCACCAGTTAAAATAATTAGAAATGATGAAATGCAAAGTATTTCTGCAAAAGGCATATATCCAAGTGGAGAAGGCTCCGGCTTTGCAGGTGGTATAGTGTCAGCAGCAGTTGATGGATTAAAATGTAGTGAAAGTATAATAAAAAAATATAAAATTCCAGATTGAATATTCTGAAAAATCATGTTTTTTGTGAAATTTTTGTTAAGATATAGATGAGATGTTTTAAATTTAAAATTATTATAGGTAAAAAAATATTTAAGAAGAGGTGCACATTAATGATTAAAAGTTTTGATGAGATTATACTAAAGGTTAAAAGTAAAGACATAAAAACTGTAGCAGTAGCAGTAGCACAGGACAAACCAGTTCTTGAAGCTATTCGTGATGCAAAGAAAAACGGAATAGCAGAAGCAATACTTGTTGGAAACAAAAATGAAATAATATCCATAGCTTTAAAAGTTGGTATGAATATTGACGAATTTGAAATAGTTGATGAACCAGATATTAGAAAAGCAACTTTAAAAGCAGTGGAACTTGTATCAAAGGGTAAAGCTGATATGGTAATGAAAGGTTTAGTTGATACTGCAACCTTCTTAAGATCAGTATTAAACAAAGAAGTAGGCCTTAGAACTGGAAAACTTATGTCTCACGTTGCTGTTTTTGAAACAGAAGCTTTTGACAGATTATTATTTTTA
>Ga0255362_1000035_pt1 | contig 41481 bp, 37 predicted proteins | sample GFST75r2metaG_FD_186000 | JGI IMG/M metagenome (GOLD analysis project Ga0255362, IMG submission 186000)
AGATATTTGTAACTTCACTACCAGTGCCACAAGTGGTTGGAACTATGATAAGTTCTTTTCCCTTAATTATAGGAATCTTTTTTTCAAATAGATCCAAAGTTTTAGTAACATTGTTTATAACTAAAAGTTTAGCTATATCTACTATTGATCCGCCACCAATAGCGATTATCCGCTTATAATCTTTAGGATTCACATCTTTCATTATTGCATCAATCATCTCATCGGATGGTTCACACCTGCCGTACTTTTCTCTTAGAAGAAAATCAGCGGTTAGGTTTAGTTCTTTCATAAATGGAGTATACAAGAATTCGTTAGTTAATACTAAATCACCTGACCCTATATTAAAGAACTCAGAGAAACTTTTAACATTATCAAATTTGTAGATTTCAGGTTTAACTTGAAGTAATTTCATTATTATTCTCCTCGTAAAATATAATTTGTATTGTGTTATTGCTGTAGCAGTAAATTTATGATAGCATATAATTTACAATTAATATAATTGATAGTTTAGAATACTTAATTCGATTTTTTCGATAAAGGAGGTCTGCATTTTGGAACTTAGAAATTTAAAAACCTTTATTACTATTGCAAAGGTTGGAAGTTTTACCAAGGCAGCAGATATTTTGGGGTATGCACAGTCCACAATTACTACTCAGATAAAGGTATTGGAAGTACAGTTAAATACAAAACTTTTTGATCGTTTGGGCCGCAATATATTTTTAACATCTGATGGAGAAAAACTTTTGAAATATGCAGAACAAATTTTGAAACTATCATCTGAGGCTGAAGATGTAGTAGGCAGGAGTGAAATAACAAAGGGAACCTTAACTATTGGAGCAGTAGAATCATTGTGTGTTATAAGGTTACCTGGAATATTAAAAAAATATCATGAATTATATCCTAAGGTGGATATAATTATAAAGCTGGCAACAGATAGTAATTTGCGTAGCTATTTAAAAAACAACACTATTGATGTTGCCATATTTTTGGGTAAGGAAGTTTATGACGATGACCTTATTTCTAAGACAAAATTTTACGAACCTATGATAGTTTTATCATCACCAAGTCACCCAATATCAAAGTTAAAGTCTATAACAGCTGATAATCTAAGTTCAGAGTCACTCATATTGAACGAGAAGGGTTGTAGTTATTGTACAATGTTCGAGGCCATGTTAAATAAAGAAGGGGTATATCCAAAATCTATTCTAGAGGTTGGGAGCATACAAGCTATAAAACAATTTACAATGAGCAATTTAGGTATAACATTTCTGCCACGTATGGCAGTAGAAAAGGAACTTCAGGAGGGGCAATTAGTAGAACTTAATTGGCATGGACCAGATCTTAATGTTATGTCACAGGTTATGTATCACAAGGATAGGTGGATATCACCTGCTATGAAAGCTTTTTTAGATTTAATCCATGGTCTACAAGATGAAAAATTAAATTGAAACACATATAATTTGGGGCTTTTTTACTGAATGGAGTCTTCAATAAAAGTATTTTTTAAAATTGATATATCATTGCCAAGAATCCAACCCTTATTATTCACATTATTTTTTGTATTGAAGCGTACTTCATACCAAATTTCATGAAATACTTCAGCGCAGTCAAGTATTTGAATTTCAAGGTTTTTATTTAAGGTGGCAAGAACAGCGTATTTTCTTATGGGAGCAATATAAAGATTGCAAGAATTTCCGAGGACTCCAGATGTATACTTGTAAGGTCTATATAACAAATTTATATCTTCAATTTTTAATGTTTCACTATCTAATTTTTCTTTCAGTGAATTATTTTGCCTTGATAAAAGCATTATTTGTTTTTTTCCAGCATAAATCATATTGTTGTAATGATATATTATACCTAAAGAAATTAAAATGAAAATTATAAATAAAATAAATATCAAAACTATCTCTCCCTATAATATTGGTACTAAGGCACTATTTATAATATATGAATAATAATTTCAATTAATGTATGCAAAAAATATATATTAGTGTAAAAAAAATGAAGGGGTTAATTACTAATCACCCTTCTTAGTTTAAACAACTTCAGTTAACTCATCATATCCATGTATAAATACATCAGCTTTATCTATTATAGCATCCATCTGATATTCTGAGTATGAATCGTGAACTCCAATAACCTTCATTCCAGCAGATTTAGCACCTAATACTGCAGGTAAAATATCTTCAAAAACAATGCACTGTTCTGGATGAACGTTAAGCTTTTTAGCAGATAATAAATAAATGTCAGGAAAATCTTTACCACGTGCTACTTCATCGGTTGTAGTAATGGAATCAAATAAATCATATATATCATGTTTTTTCAGCACTGTTTCTAAGAGCATAGTACAATTACTAGTTGCTATTGATAATTTTATTCCTTTATTTTTAAGTTGTAGCAAATACTCTTTGGCATATGGTTTTAATTTTACATTGTTTGCATACTCGAAATAAGCTAAGTTATTCCATTCATCTTGTATTTCTTCAATGGAATCTATTAAATTAAATTTATTTTTAAAGTATAAAGCTGTTTCTTGAAAACTAAGATGGATTATATCAGATCTAAGGTCTGGTGGAACTGAAAAACCCCTTTTCTCTAAATATACATTATCTATAGAATCCCATACCCACATTGAATCGATTAACGTTCCATCCATATCAAATATTGCAGCTTGAATGTTTTTTAACATACTATCACCTCAAGCTAAAGTATAACATATAATATGAAAAATATGAAAATAATTATACTAAAATAATCCAGACATCATGAATGAAGTTGCTGACCCAATTAAAATACCAGCAAAGACATCAGTAGGATAATGAACGCCAAGATACATCCTAGATATTCCTACACAACCAGCTATCAAGAGACTGATAAGAGTAAAGAATGGCAAATTCAGTGATACCATAACTGCAATACAAAAAGCGCAGGTAGTATGTCCTGATGGAAAAGAGTAATTATCAATCCCTATTTTTTTAGTATTAAGATTTTGTAATATCAAGTACGGACGAAGCCTATTTACGCTGGTTTTTATTATTCTTACAATAATCGAACTTACTATAAGTGCTGATGCTGTTTTAATAGATAAGGACTTAGTAAATCCATCAAAAAATGTAACTGTGCAAAACAAGACTGCAAAAATTGCAGATCCAATATATGTCACCATGGGCATAATAAAGTTTAAAATTTTACATCTTATTGAATTATTAAATAACATCAATATGGCAGTATCTCTTTTCTGAATACGGTTCAGAAATGAATTCATAAATTCACCACCTAGCAAATATATATTATATATTATGAGGATACACATGATATGTAATCATATTTTACAGTAAAGATGTTACGAGCCTTTTAAATTTACGTTAAAATTTAAAGTCCATATCTAAAAACATCAAAAACGCCTTTCAAAGATTCCCATTTTATCTTCAGCCATAAAATCATCTTTGGAATTTATTCCTAACTTTTTTAATATTTTATTCATTTGAGGGTTATTTAAGGAAATTTTTACATTAGAGCCTTCAGCAAACTTGTTTACTTCAACTCGGCCCTGTTCTTTAGGGATTAAGGCCTTAGGGCCACCAACACAACCACCAATGCAACCCATACCTTCTATAAAATTAACATCAATTTCTTTGTTTTTAGCCTTTTCGAGTATATCTTTACATTCTCTAACTCCATTTGCTTGTGCACTTTTGAATAGATGATCTTTTTTTGGAAATAACACTGCAACAGCTTCGTGAACTGCTATAGACACACCTCCAGTTCGAGCGTAAAGTCTACCTTCTCTTGAGGCATAGTCTAAAGATGGGTCTTCTGGTAACTCACTAGGGATTATATTTAATGATTGAAATATATCTTTAACCTCTGCAAAAGTTAATACAAAATCTATAGCTCCAATTAAGTCTTTATCCTTTCGTTCTGCTTTTTTAGCTATACATGGACCTATAAAAACTACTTTGCAATTATTATTTAATGTTTTAATGACTCTTCCTGCAGCAATCATTGGAGAAACAGAAGGTGAAACGTATTTAACCATTTCATTATATGATTTTTTTAGCATACCAACCCACATAGGGCAACAACAAGAAGTAATCATAAGGTCTTCTTTGGAATTAACTTTTGCATCAAATTCACAAGCTTCTTTTAAAGTCAGCATATCTGCAAAAAAAGCTACCTCAACCATATCGCTAAAACCTAATTTTTTAAATGCACTTCGTAAATTATCCATAGTTACATTGTCACCAAATTGACCAATTATTGCAGGAGCCACAGCAGCAATTATTGGGGTGTTGCTACGAAGAAGCTCAATAAGAGGGATAAACTCAACTTTATCCAAAATAGATCCTGAAGGACATGCTTCAATGCAAAGACCACAATCAATGCACTGCTTTTCAGAAATTTTAGTAGACAAAGTGTCTCCATCAACATAAATAGCGTCAAATGGACAGGACTTTTGACAGGGGGTAATTCCATTTTCATCTGCACATTCCATTTTGCATTCATTAACCTTATTAACAATTTTGTGATTAGAATTATATGATTTAATTGCTTCTTTTAAACTTTTAATATAATCTTCACTATCACTATATTTAAGTTGTACTCCACACAATGAAGAAATAGAACTGCTTAATGCATCTTTATCAATACTAGAATCCGAAAGCAATTGTGATATGTATTGTTCAAATGTATTGTTATAATACGAGTCTACTAAACCTTTGAATATATTATTCAAGTTAGATTTCATAAGCGCCACGCCCCTTAAAATTTAATCAATTATAATTTTAACCATTGGTAGTATAATATATACTTGAGCTGTTTTTATTAAAAAGTTTTAGCATAGGTACAGTATATACTGTATACGTTATCAAATATACTTAAATAGTTAAAAGGTAAGATAGTTTTGTCATGGCTACCCCAAGTAGCTTAATTCATTTAAATAGCTTTAAATCATTTGAAACTTTAAAGCTTGCAATAAAAAAGAGATAACAGACAAGAAGTCTGTTATCTCTTTTAATAAATTTGGTCGGGGTGACAGGGATTGAACCTGCGACCTCATGGTCCCAAACCACGCGCGCTCCCATCTGCGCTACACCCCGAAGAACATTTACTAGTATATACAATAAATAAGAAAAAAGCAATGTTTTTTTTGTATAAGGGAGTATAACGTAGAATACACTAGTATATTGGTCGGTTACTTTTTTAGTATGCTTTATTATTTGTTTTAAATAAATTATTTATTGCACAAAAAGTGTTTACAAACAGACATAATTAGTGTATTATTCATATATAACAGTAAAAATGAGAGGTGATAAAATGAGATTTGTTGATAACATGCCAATCTATATTCAAATTATGAATTATATTAAGAGAAAAATTATCACTGAAGAGCTTAAACGAGGGGATAAACTTCCATCTGTAAGGGAACTTGCTGAAACTATAAAAGTAAACCCAAATACAGTTCAAAGAGCATATCAAGAACTGGAAAGAGAGGAGGTTGCATATAGCAAAAGAGGACTCGGAAGATATATAACTGAAGATGAAGAAAAGATAACGCTACTTAGAAGTGAAATGGCAGATGAAATTATGCATTCATTCATTGAGGGGATGTATAGTTTAGGATATAGTGACAAAGAAATAATAGAAGTGCTGCAGGTTAGATTAGAGAAGGGGTGTAATAATGGAGACAATGCTTAAGACCACAAACCTTACAAAACAATATTCTAAGAACAGAGGTTTAAATGGACTAACCATGGAAATCAAAACAGGAAGGATAGTTGGACTTTTAGGACCAAATGGTAGTGGAAAAACGACCCTATTAAAAATAGCTGCGGGTATACTAAGGAAGGAATCAGGGGAAATAGAGATAGATGGGAAAGAACCAGGTATGTATACAAAATCAATTGTTTCATACCTTCCAGACACTAATTATTTATACAAATGGATGAAAATAAAGGATGCAGTAAAATTTTATAGTGACATGTTTAAGGATTTTGACAGACAAAAGTGTGAAGAACTTCTTAAATTCATGAATTTGAATGAAGAAGATAAGGTGACGAGTTTATCAAAAGGCATGCTTGAAAAACTAAATTTATCACTTACTATTTCAAGAAAAGCAAAACTTTATATATTAGATGAACCTTTAGGCGGAGTAGATCCAACTGCAAGAGAAAAAATAATCGATGCTATATTAAATAACTACAGAGAAGATAGTTCAATGATAGTTACAACACATTTAGTAAATGACATAGAAAGACTTTTTGATGATGTGTTTTTTATTTCTGAAGGTAAAATAGTACTTGAAGGAAATGCTGAGGAACTCCGAATATCAAAAGGAAAATCTATAGATGAATTGTACAGGGAGGTATTCCAATAATGGTCAATCTTATAAAATATGAAATCATAGGTAGATATAAATCAGTTGCCATGTTAATTATAATAAGTGTCCTTGCAAATTTAGTGCTTTTGATAAGACCATTTAATTGGCCAGATACAGGATTGTTTGTTATTTCAATATTAATAGCTGTTGTAGTATCAGTGGTACTTTTTATATGGAGTATAGGTATATTTTCACAAGATATATATGATGATAAAGGATACCTTACCTTTACACTACCTAAAAGTGGATACTCAATTATAGCATCAAAACTTATTGTTACATGTATTTTTTATATCATAATAGAGATAATTTCAGTTTTGTCTATGTATTATTATGGATCAAGGCTCGGGGACATAGGGAAGGCTTTGGACACATCTGGGATCAGAATAAATGTAGGAGCTTGCATTTTAATTATATTATGGTCTATTTTAATTGGAACTGCATTAAATTTTATAAAAATTTATTTTGCAATAACCATAACAAGGCTTTCTATATTAAAGAAAAAACTTGGAAAGTTTATGGCGTTTGTGTCATATGTAATATTATCAATTATATATGGAATTATTACTTGGGGACTAGAAAAAATATTTCCACAAGACTTTTATATAAAACTATTTACAAGTGTTTCAGGAAGTATTGGAACATTGAGAGCAGGCAATACAGATGTAATTACTAAGGGATTTCCTGTAAATACAGCAAATTTTGTATTTAGCATAATATTATGTGTGGCATTATTTATAGCAACTTCATACTTGGTTGAAAAGAAAATAGACCTATAACAAGTGACAAGTGACAATATTTTTTAATTGTTAAAAATAAAATGGAAAGCAGGTGGATTTTTAAATATCCTCCTGCTTTCCATTTTTATTGATTCTCCAGGTTTATGGGAAAACCTTCATCAACTTGTTACTCTTAACTGTTTAAGAAGTCTTCTCCAATTTGAAATACATCTCCTGCACCTACAGTTAGCAGTAAGTCACCATCTTTTAAATTTTCATGGAGATAAGTTACAATATCTTTGAAATTATGAATATTATTGCACTTAATCCCATTGCTTTTTATAGCTTCTGCTAGCATTTGGGAACTAACAACTCCTGTGTCTTTTTCTCTTGCTGCATATATATCAGCAATAATAAGTTCATCAATGCCAGAAAATGCCGTTGTAAACTCATTAAAAAGAGAAAGAGTTCTTGAATACGTATGTGGCTGAAAAACACAAAATACTCTTTTGTGAGGGTAATTTTTTACTGCTGCTAAAGTTGCTTTAATTTCTGTAGGATGATGAGCATAATCGTCTATCACTACTACGCCATCCTTAATGCCTTTATATTCAAATCGCCTATGAGTTCCTCCAAAGTTTTTAAGACCTATAATAATAGATTCAGCACTAATATTAAGAATTAGAGAACTTGCAATGGCACCTAAAGCATTTAATACATTATGTTTTCCTGGTACACTTAGATTTATTCTAAAAAGAAATTTATCTTTGTTATACGCATCAAAAGACGCACAAGCTAAATCATTAAATTTTATATTTTTGGCTCTTATATCACCGCTTTCTATACCAAAGGATAATACATTACAAGAAACTTTTTTTGCAACTGCGGCAGTTCTTTCGTCATCAGCATTAGATACAAGATATCCATCTTTAGGTATAAGGTTAGTGAATTTTTCAAAGGCATCTTGTATTGCATTTATATCTTTATAAAAATCCAAATGATCTGCATCGATATTAAGTACCACACCTATATATGGGTAAAAACTTAAAAATGAAGCCTTATATTCGCATGCTTCAGTTATAAAGTATTCGCTTTTTCCAGTTCTAACATTTCCACCTATGACATCTAGCTCTCCACCAACTAATATTGTTGGATCAAGATTTTCTGAAAGGGTTATGTGAGCAATCATTGATGTAGTTGTAGTTTTACCATGTGTGCCTGAAACAGCAACATTGTATTTGTGATCTTTCATAATTGCACCTAAAAACTGTGCTCTTGTCAACATTTGGATATTCAAAGCTTTTGACTCTATTATCTCTGGATTTGTAGACGGGATTGCAGCAGTGTATACTACAATATCTACATCTTTTAAATTATTCTTATCATGTCCAATATAAATCTCTGCACCACTTTTAGAAAGTTTTTCTGTTAGAGGTGAGGATTTCATATCAGAGCCGGAAACTTTATAGCCTCTTAATAATAAAATCTCAGCAAGTCCGCTCATGCTTATTCCGCCGATACCAATAAAATGGATTTTTTTATTAAAATCATTATTTAAATCAAATTGCACAAAATCAACTCCTTAAGCTTATTTAAGCTATTAATATATAATTATAAAAATTTATAGTACATTTGTCCATTATTAATTATATACAAATATAAAAAAAAACAACACCCATATAAAAAAAACAACATATAAAATTGAAAAACACATACATCAAATGAATATTTATATTGATAAAGGCTATAATAAAGCATAAAATATGAATAAGAAGGATAAAAAATAAAAAATGATTCGGAATCTAATGTAAATAGGTGGTAGTATGGAGAAATTTAGTAGGAATCAAAGAATTGCTGCGATTACAAAGCTTTTAGTTGAAAATCCTAGCAAAATGGTTAATTTAAATAAATTCACAGAAGTATTTAATGCGGCAAAATCTACAATAAGTGAAGATGTAGTTATAATACGAGATATATTTAATAAGTTAGAAGTAGGTAATATAGAAACAATAGCTGGTGCTTCTGGTGGAATTAAATATGTGTGTAATAGTTCACAAGAGGAAAAAAATAAATTCGCTGAAAGTCTTTGTGCTATTTTAGCGGAAAAAGATAGAATAATACCGGGCAATTTTATTTATATGACCGATATTATGTACAACCCAGAGATTGTGCATAAGGCAGCTGTTATTCTTGCTTCAAATTTTAATAATTTAGGAGTGCAATATGTAGTTACAGTTGAAACAAAAGGTATTCCACTTGCTTATGAGGTAGCAAAAATGCTTTGTGTTGAGTTAATTATAGTCAGAAGGGACAATAGGGTTACTGAAGGACCAACCGTTAGTATAAATTATGTAAGTGGGTCTGGAAGGCGAATTCAGAGTATGTCATTATCAAGAAAATCTATAAAAAGAGGAAGCAAATGTATTTTCGTAGATGACTTTATGAAGGCTGGGGGTACAGCACTTGGCATAATTGAGATGCTTAGGGAATTTAATAGCGAACTTGTAGGAATAGGTGTTCTAGTGGAGAGCACAGAAAATAAGTCAAAATTACTTAATAATTATATATCAATTATCCAATTTAATGGGATATCAGAAAATGGTTCAGCAATTTTAGTACCTTCAAATAATGTAAAAAAGTAGATTTTTTAAAATAGTTGATAATTTTTTGAAAAATAAGAAGGAAAATTACAACATATGGAGAATTATTAATGTATAAAGCATCTTGGAGGTGGATTTAGATAATGCAGATTACAGATGTAAGAATTAGAAAAATCACTACAGAAGGAAAAATGAAAGCCATAGTTTCAGTAACTTTTGATAATGAATTTGTCGTTCACGACATAAAAGTTATCGAAGGTCAAAATGGTCTTTTTATTGCAATGCCAAGTAGAAAAACACCAGATGGTGAATTCAAGGACATAGCACATCCAATAAACACAACCACTAGGGAAAAAATCCAAACAGCAATTTTAGACGAATATGAAAAAGTTAAGAGTGAAGAAATTAAAAGTGAAGAAGTAGTAAAAACAGAGCCTGAAGAAGAAATAGTAAAAACAGAAACTGAAGAATAAAATAAAAAGGAGTTGTACTCCTTTTTATTTTGCGTAAAATTTAATTAATTAAAATAAAAATACTTGTTATTGTTGAAAATATATCAATAATAAAATATAATATAATAGGTTAATTGTCGTAAAATGTTGTTAAAGAATATTACCATGAAATCAAAGGTAAATATTAACAAACAAAGAGGTGTTAATGTGTTTAAGTGTGCATTGGTTCTAGCCGCTGGTAAAGGTAAAAGGATGAAATCTGATTTACCAAAGGTTATACATAAAGTTTGCGGTAAAGAAATGGTAAATTATGTAATAGATTTAATGAGAAAGTCAGATATTCAAGATGTCAATGTGATAATTGGAAAAGGAGCAGAACAATTAAAAGAGGCTACAGCTACTAGAAATGTAAGCTATTCACTACAAGCTGAGCAATTTGGAACAGGCCATGCTGTAATATGTGCTAAGGATTACTTGCAAGGTAAAGATGGTGTTGTAATTATTTTAAATGGTGATGCACCATTAATGGTTAAAGAAACCATTGATAAATGTATAAAATTTCATCAAGAAGGTAAATTTAAAGCTACATTGATAACTTCTAGACTTGAAGACCCAAGTGGGTATGGTAGGATAGTAAGAGATGCAAGTGGCTGTGTGGAAAAAATAGTTGAGCATAAGGACTGTAGCAAAGATGAACTTAAAATAACTGAAATTAATTCAGGAATGTATTGTTTTGACATAAAGGCGCTTTTGGAGGGTCTTGATAAATTAAATAATACTAATGCGCAGGGTGAATATTATTTAACTGATATGGTTCAAATACTAAAGGATTCAGGAAAAAATGTAGGAGCCATAGCAGTGGAGTTTCAAGAGACTTTAGGAGTTAATTCAAGGGTACAATTAGCTAATGTGGAACACATCATGAGGCAAAGGATTAATAAAAGACATATGGAAAATGGTGTTACAATTATAGATCCTAATGCCACATATATTGGTGATGATGTTGAAATAGAAAGAGATACAATAATATATCCTGGAAATTTTATTGAAGGAAAAACTATTATAAAAGAAGGATGTATACTATACCCTAATTCAAGAATTTCAGATACTATTATAAATGAAAGAGTAACAATTCAAAGTTCTGTAATTTTGGAAAGTTCAATTGGAATGGATACTACAGTAGGTCCTTTTGCTTATATACGTCCCGAAAGTAATATTGGTAAAGAAGTTAAAATTGGTGATTTTGTTGAAATTAAAAAATCCACAATTGGCAATAAAACTAAGGTAGCCCATTTAACGTATATAGGTGATGCAGAAGTTGGAGAAGGATGTAATTTTGGTTGTGGTACGGTAGTTGTAAATTATGATGGAAAGACTAAGCACAAAACCATAATTGGCAATAATTCATTTATAGGATGTAATACAAATTTAGTTTCACCAGTAGAGGTTGAAGATAACACATATATAGCAGCAGGTTCAACAATAACAGAAAAAGTCAAAGAGGGCAGTCTTGCAATAGCAAGAGCCAAGCAGGTTAACAAAGAAGGTTGGGTATCAAAAAACAGGATTAAATAAATTTAGGAGGATTTATCTATATGATTTGTCATGGAAAAAGCATTAAAATATTTACAGGTAACTCAAATCCAGAACTTGCAGTAAACATTGCTAAAATATTAGGTGTTGAAGTTGGTGACTCAAAGGTAGGAAAATTTAGTAATGGTGAAACTTCTGTGGATATTAATGAAACTGTAAGGGGAGCAGATGTATTTTTAGTTCAGACACTTTGTGAGCCTGTTAATGATAGCCTTATGGAGCTTTTAATTATGCTTGATGCATTTAAAAGAGCTTCCGCTGGTAGAATAACAGCTGTAATACCACATTATGCTTATGCAAGACAGGACAGAAAAGCTAAGGCTAGACAGCCAATAACTGCAAAACTCGTAGCTGATTTAATACATACAGCTGGTGCAGATAGAGTACTTACAATGGATTTACATGCCGCTCAGATACAGGGATTCTTCGATATACCAGTAGATCATTTAGAAGGAGTTCCTATACTAGCTAAATATTTTAAAACGCTAAATTTTGATAAAGACGAATTAGTATTGGTATCACCTGATATTGGTGGAATTAAAAGAACAAGACAATTTTCCGAAAAACTTGGAGCGCCAATGGCAATAGTAGATAAAAGAAGACCTAGACCAAATGTTTCAGAAGTAGTTAATATAATCGGAGATATAAAAGGTAAAAAAGTTATTTTAGTTGATGATTTAATTGATACTGCTGGATCTATTACCAATGCAGCTGACGCCCTTATGAAATTGGGAGCAACAGAAATTTATGCTTGCTGTACTCATGGTGTGTTGTCAGGACCAGCTTTGGAAAGAATTGAAAATTCAGTAATAAAGCAAGTTGTGATTTTAGATACAATACCAGTTCCAGATAATAAAATTTGTAGCAAAATAAAGGTTTTAACTGTGGCAAATCTTTTCGCAGAAGCAATAAGAAGAATTTATGAGGATATTGCGGTAAGCAAAATATTTGAAGAAGAATTCGAAGACAGATAAATAAGCTACAGCAAAACATCGCAAACTATTACTGTAGCTTGCGATGTTTTGCTATATATTTTAAATTATAATTAACAATTTGTAACATTAACGATTATGTTACAAAAATATGATAGATTATAATAGTATGGTTTTACGATCCAATAGGAGGGTGTAAAAATGGAAGGAACATTAGGAAACATCTTAATTGTTGATGATGATGAAAATATTGCAGATATTATAAAAATATATCTTGAAAACTCAGGGTACTCTACAAGGCTTTCTTACGATGGTAAAGAGGCAGTAAGTGTATTTGCTGATTATAAACCAGACTTAGTGCTTTTGGATGTAATGCTTCCACATATGGATGGAATTGATGTACTAAAAGCTATAAGAAAAGAATCAGATACTCCTGTAATTATGCTTACAGCTAAAGGAGAAACCTTCGATAAGGTTTTAGCCTTGGAGCTTGGAGCTGATGATTATGTTGTTAAGCCATTTGAACCAAAGGAATTAATAGCTAGGGTAAAAGCAGTGCTAAGAAGATATAGTGCTGATAGTCAAAGCAAAGAAGAACTGAAATTTGACAACCTTGTAATTGATATGAATTCTTATACGGTGGTTTACAATGGAGAAGAAATAAAAATGCCACCTAAGGAGTTTGAACTTTTACATTACCTTGCAAACAGCAAAAATAGGGTATTCACTAGAGAGCAACTTTTATGTGAAGTTTGGGGTTACGACTATCCAGGTGATTCTAGAACTGTAGATGTACATGTAAAAAGGTTAAGAGAGAAACTTCAGGGAGGATCAAATTGGCAAATTGAGACTGTTTGGGGCGTTGGATATAAATTTGAGGTGAAATAGCTTATGAAAAAAGGGCTATTTGCCAAAATGATAGCAGCTTATACAATTATTATAGCTATATGCTTTGTAACTGTTTCACTTGTACTGTCAATTTGGTTTCAATCGTATTTTTTTCAGGATATAACGAACCAATTTGATAAAGATGCAAAAGTTATTGCCGCTTGGGCTGTAAATTATGCAGAAAAAAATATGACACTAAGCACTTTAGATTATTATCTAAAAAATTATGGTGAAAATTTCAATTCTAATATAATACTTTTGGACAATAATGGATACGCATACGAAGCGTCAGACATAAAAAATAATAAACTTATTGGTAAGCAGATAAGTAGTGAAGATATAGACCAATTAAGAAATAATAAGGTTGTGACAAAAACCGGAAAATATGATGGACTTATTAGTGTATCAAGTCATATATATATAGTACCTATTAGCAGCATTTATAATGTGAAATTTGCAGGTGCTATAATGATGAATACTCCTTTATCTGAAATAACAAGGCCGCTGGCTAAGGTATATGTAATAATATGGGCATTGGCCATATTAGCAATAATAATAGCATCTATTGTTATATATTATTTGTCACAGAAAATACTTATAAAACCACTTTCAAACATAAATGATGTAGCTAAAAAAATATCAAAAGGCGATGTTGGAATAAGGGTAGCAGTTAATTCAGATGATGAAATTGGAGAACTTGCCAAGTCATTTAATGACATGGCGGATTCTATTGCAAAGGTTGAAGATAACAGAAGAGAATTTATTTCAAATGTCTCTCATGAAATAAGGTCACCTATAACATCAATAAAGGGTTTTATAGGTGGAATAATTGATGGGGTTATTCCAAAGGAAAAGGAAAATTATTATTTAACTTTGGCATATGAAGAGACTCAAAGATTAACAAGACTTGTAAATGATCTTTTGGATTTGTCTACAATTGAATCAGGACGATATACACTTAATATAGTTAAATTTGACATTAATGAAATTATAAGACGTACAGTAATAAAATTTGAGACAAAGATAAATGAAAAAAACTTATTGGTGGATGTTGTTTTTGATAAAGAAGTATTGAATGTAAAAGGAGATTTAGACAGAATAATGCAAGTTGCTACAAATTTAATAGATAATGCTATAAAATATGTAGATGATAAAGGAAAGATAAGAATATCAACTAAGATAAAGGGTGATAAGGTGTTAGTTTCGATATTTAATCAGAGTAAACCTTTATCAGAGGAAGATTTAAAGTACATGTGGGAGCGGTTTTATAAGAGTGATAAATCAAGGACTTCAAAGGTAAGTACTGGACTTGGGCTTCCTATAGTCAGAAGTATACTCACTCAACATGGAGAAGATATATATGTTAAAAATACTAAAGATGGAGAAGTTGAATTTACCTTCTCATTAAAAAAGGCTTAAATATAAATATTCCTGAAGGAGGTGTTACTTTGAAAGAGGATGAAAAGGGTATAAGAGATGTTGAATGGGAAGATGTGGAGCATAAGAAAGAGAGCTCTGGCGGTGAGATAAAATTTAGAAAAAAAAATAGAAAAACTATATTTATAAAGATTTCTAAAGGAATAGTTTTTATACTAGTAGCTGCTTTTTCTGGTGGAATATCGGCTACATATATTGCAGACAAAAAATACTCCCAGTTTGAAAAAGAAAATAATAATAAATCTGTTATTCAAGGTAATAGCATTTCTAAGAACTATGCAGGTGATACTTCAAATTCGGTAGCTGAGGTTGCGCAATCAGTAAGCCAATCTGTTGTAGAAGTAAGTAATAGTGATGATAATGCAGATAGTAATAGTTCTAATACTGGATCAGGAATTATATTTAAGTCAGACGGTTATATTGTGACAAATTATCATTTAATTCGAGGTGCAAATAAATATTTTGTAAGATTGTCGAATGTTACAACACCATTAAAGGCCACTCTAATAGGGTATGATACTTTGACCGATTTAGCTGTGCTAAAAGTTAATAGAAAAAATTTGCAAGCAGTAGTATTTGGCGATTCAACAACAGTTCAACTTGGAGATTATGTTGTGGCAATCGGAAGCCCATTTGGGGGTGATACCACCACTGGAATAATAAGCTCTACAAATAAAAAACTGCAGGATGCTATAACAGGAGGGAGTACACCATACAATGTATTACAAACAGAGGCAACTATAAATTCAGGAAATAATGGTGGAGCTCTTTGTAATATGAATGGTGAAGTTATAGGTATTAATAATCTTAAAACTACAGAAAGTGATAATGAAGATGGAATGGGTGTGGCTATTTCCATAAATGATGCTAAGGTTATAATAAACTCTATAGTGAAAAACGGACATGTACTAAGACCATCTTTAGGAATACATTCAGAAGATTATATAACGGGAGATAATGGAGATCCAAATGGCGTATTAGTAAAGGATATTATATCAGGAACTCAGGCAGCAAAGTCTGGAATTAAACCTAAAGATATAATAGTTGAATTTGATAGCATTAAACTGGTATCAACGGGAGAATTACAAGATATTTTAGTAACTCATAAAGTTGGAGATTCAGTGCCAATTATTGTGAGTAGGAATGGAAAATCTATTAAACTTAATATTGTTCTTTCAGAGCAACCAGTTAATGAAAAACCCTAGATCTTCTAGTAGTGATATAATATATTTATTAAAATGACACTCAGGTGGTGATTTAAAAGCCATCTGAGTGAAGTTTCATTTCATTTTTAATTTTTCTTTAGTATAATAAGAATGTTGTGATAAAATTAAAAGGGTGTGGAAAATAGTGTATCTAATAGTTGGTCTTGGGAATCCTGGCCATGAATATAAAAATTCTAGACATAATGTTGGATTTGATGTTATGGATTTAATTAGTAGTAAGTATAATATTGCTATTAATAGGATAAAATTTAAAGGTGTATATGGTGAAGGAAAAATTGGAGATGAAAAAGTTATTTTTTTAAAACCCAGCACTTACATGAATTTAAGTGGTGAAAGTGTAAGAGAAGCTTGTAATTTCTATAAAATATCAAATGAAAACATAATAGTCATTTATGACGATATTAGCCTTGAAGTTGGAAGGATGAGAATTAGAAAATCTGGGAGTGCGGGGGGCCATAACGGTATTAAAAATATTATACTGAATTTATCCAGTGACATATTTCCAAGAATTAAAATTGGAGTAGGTGGCCCAAAAGGAAACCTTGTTTCTCATGTTTTAGGGAAAATCAGCGGGGAAGACAAAATCATTATTGATAGGGTATTTAATGCAGCTAGCGAAGCGGTAAATATCATAATAACTGAAGGCATAACGGAAGCTATGAATAAATTTAATGGTTTCCAAGGACTAGATTAAGAGGTGTTTATATGAGATTTAGGGGGTTTATACAGCCTTTAAGAGAAAATAGGGAATTTATTAATGTAATTGAAAGCGTAAATGCGCATAAGTATCCTATAAGTGTTGTTGGATTAGCAGAATCAGCAAGAAGTTATTTTATTTACAGCGTATATGAAGAAATGAATAATCCCTTTGTTGTTGTTACAGATAATGATGTGGAAGCAAAAAAAATATACGAAGATTTATCATTGTATATACCTAACGTTTACTATTTTCCTACAAGAGAAGTTGCTTTTTATAGCATTGATGCTATATCAGGGGATTTGAGATGGGAAAGAATTAAGGTATTAAAGGAAATGCTGAAGAAAGGTAGAAAGATTATAGTTACTTCCATGGAGGCCTTTGCTGCACAGTATGCACCAATAGAATTATTTAAAAAATATTCTTATAAAGTTGGAATTGGTGACACAATTGAACTTAAGGAATTTAGGCACAAACTTGTATGTTCAGGTTATGAAATGGTGGAGACGGTAGAAAACAAAGGTCAGTATTCTATAAGAGGGGGGATAGTTGATATTTTCATACCAACCTCAAGTTTGCCATATAGAATTGAATTGTTTGGAGATGAAGTTGACTCTATAAGAACTTTTAATACAAGTTCACAGAGAAGTATCGAAAAAGTAAATAAAATAGATATATTCCCTGCAAAAGAGATGATTTTAGAGCAGCATAATATAGAAAGTGGATATGAAAAAATAAAACAAGAACTTGAAGTAGTTGTGAAAAATCTAAATGAAAAACATGACCCTGAAGCAGCAGAAAAAATAACTGGAATAATTAATAGAAATCTTGAAACTTTAAAAGAGACTTCAGGGTTTCCAACTATAGATAGTTATTTACCATTTTTTTATGAGTCACCATCTACATTTTTTGATTATGTAAAAGATTCCACAATAATAATGGCTGACGACGTACGATGCAAAGGGAAATTAGATAGTGTATATTTTGAGTTTAGAGATAGCTATGAATCATTTCTCAAAAAGGGAGACATACTACCAAGCCAAGGAAAACTTCTTATAGATGAACAGGAAGTATATGAAAGGTTTAACGAAAGTAACATAATAAATATGGTGGGAATTGAAAAATCAAATGGTTTTTTAACTGCTAGCACAAGTTCAAATTTCAGATCGATTACATTAAGTGGATTTGGTGGAGTCATGGACTTGCTTTTAGATGAAATAGTAAAGAAAAAACGTGCTGGTTATAAAACTATAATCCTCTGTGGAAGTAAACCAAGGGGTGAAAGGCTTGTAAATACTATTAAGGATAGAGGCATTGAGGCCACTTATAAAAATGAATTACAAAGTATAGAATTTGGCGAAGTTGTTGTAACATTTGGTAGTCAAAGTAATAGCTTTGAATATCCTGACCTTAAGATTTGTGCTATTTCAGATAAAGAATTATTTGGTGAAACAAAAAGAAAAACAAAAAAGAAAGTTAAAAAGGGAGCTAATAAGCTAAAGAGTTTTACAGAGCTTAAACCAGGAGATTATGTTGTTCATTTAAATCATGGAATAGGTGTTTATAAGGGTATAAAACAACTGGAAGTAGATGGTCACAAGAAGGATTATCTTGAGGTTAGCTATTCTAGTGATGATAAATTATTTGTGCCTGTTGAGCAGCTTGATTTAGTGCAAAAGTACATTGGTAGTGAAGGTAATTCACCTAAGGTCAACAAGCTTGGGGGCAATGAATGGAATAAGGCTAAAACTAAAGTAAAAAAAGCTATTAATGAGATAGCAGAAGAATTAGTTAAATTATATGCCATAAGGTCTGCTACAACTGGATATACTTATTCAAAGGATACCGTATGGCAAAAACAATTTGAAGAGGAATTTCCATTTGATGAAACTCCAGACCAATTAAGTGCAATACAGGACATAAAGAGTGACATGGAAAGTGGAAAAGTTATGGACAGATTATTATGTGGAGATGTTGGTTTCGGTAAGACTGAAGTTGCAGTAAGGGCTGCATTTAAAGCAGTTATGGATGGTAAACAGGTCGCATTTTTAGTGCCAACAACTATTTTGGCAGAACAACACTATAATAATTTCATAAAAAGATTTTCTGATTTTCCAATAAAAGTTGATATGCTAAGTAGATTTAGAAGTCCAGCTCAGCAGAAAGCCACAATCCAGTCATTAAAGGAAGGCAATGTAGATATACTTATTGGAACACATAGAATACTTCAAAAGGACATACAGTTTAAAGACTTAGGAGCTCTAGTTGTGGATGAAGAACAGAGATTTGGTGTAACACATAAGGAAAAGATTAAAAACCTTAAAAAGAATGTAGATGTACTTACGCTGACGGCGACACCTATACCAAGGACGCTCCATATGTCCCTTACAGGTGTTAGAGATATTAGTGTGATTGAAACGCCACCAGAGGAAAGATATCCTGTTCAGACATATGTAGTAGAGTATAACGATCAACTAATTAGAGATGCTATAATGAGAGAAATCAATAGGGACGGTCAGATATTTTTTGTATATAATAGAGTTGAGACTATAAACGAAATGTCCGCAAGAATTTCTAGTTTAGTACCAGAGATAAAAATTGCAGTGGCACATGGGCAAATGACTGAAAGAGAATTAGAAACTGTTATGCATGGATTTATGAACAAGGATTATGATTTACTACTATGCACAACTATAATTGAAACTGGTATAGATATTCAGAATGTAAATACTATGATTATATATGATGCAGATAGAATGGGCTTATCACAGCTATACCAATTGCGAGGACGGGTTGGAAGAACAAACAGGATAGCCTATGCTTATTTTACATATAGAAAAGACAAAATATTAGCAGAAGTTGCAGAAAAAAGACTGAAAGCTATAAAGGAATTCACAGCACTTGGTTCAGGTTTTAAGATTGCTATGCGAGATCTTGAAATAAGAGGGGCAGGAAATATGATGGGTTCCGCTCAACATGGTCATATGGCAGCAATTGGATATGATTTGTATTGTAGGATGCTTGATGATGCTATTAGGCAGTATAAAGGGGATGAAGATTTCCATCTCATAGAAACTACAATAGAAATTAAGGTAGATGCTTATATTCCAAATTCTTATATAGAGGATGAACTTCAAAAGATTGAAGTATATAAGAAGATTGCGGCTATAGAAACCAAAGATGAGTTCTATGATGTACAAGAAGAACTAGAAGATCGATTCTCAAATATACCTAAATCCGTTGATAATCTTATGATTATAGCCTATGTTAAAGCAATTGCTAAATCAATAGGAATTATTGAAATAAAGGACAAAATAGAATTCGTAAACATTAAGTTTGAAAGTAAAGAAAGAATAAGTGAAAAATTAGTAACATCTTTAATAAAAAATTACAGTAAAAGCATAATATTCAAAACTGCCGAAAATCCTATGATAGTGTATAGTTTAAAAGATTTAAAAAGAGACGATATACTTGAAAATTTAATAAAGCTTTTTGAATATATGAAATCAACATATGAAACAGATTAAATATATGATAAAATTAATCACATGTGACTAAAATATCATGAAATTTTAGGGGGAATAACATTGAAAAACGTAAAAAAAATTATGGCATTAGCTATAGTTGGAATACTTACAGTAGCATTAAATGGTTGTACCTTAGTACAAAAAACTCAAGCGGGTATTAATAACACAGTATTAGCTAGTGTAAATAGTGATAAGATAACAAGAGCTGACCTAGAAAGCAGAATGAAAAGTACAGAAAATCAGTTGATACAGCAATATGGTACAAATTATGCAACTAATGCTGATGCTAAAACTCAATTAGATCAAGCAAAAACAAAAATGCTTCAACAAATGGAAACAGAAAAATTATTACTTCAAAAAGCCACAACTCTTAAGCTAGTACCAACAGAAGCAACTATAAATGCTGCTGTAAAAAAACAGTACGATGAAATGCGGTCTCAAGATCAGTATAAGAAAGACAGTGATTGGAAAGCTGCATTAACTCAAAATGGATACACGGAAGCTTCACTAAAAGCTCAAATGAGAAATAGCGTTATAATTGAAAAAGTTACTGATTATATGACTAAAAATGTAAAAGTAACTGATAAGCAGATTACAGATTATTATAATAAAAATCCACTTTTATATACTGAAAAGCCTAATACAATACATCTAGCACACATTTTAGTTGCAACAAAAGCAGCTGCAGATAGCATTGAGGCTCAGCTTACTAAAGGAGCAGATTTCGCTACACTTGCAAAACAAAATTCTACTGATACAGGTAGTAAAGATGCTGGTGGAGATCTAGGAGATCATGATCAGACTAATTCAGATACTACTAATGCTCTTGATCCTACATTTATGGCAGCTGCTTTGAAACTTAAAGCTGGAGAAGTTTCACAACCGGTTCAAACTCAATATGGATTTCATATAATCAAGTGTATTTCAAGAATGGACTATGCAGTGAAAAAACTTGATGCTGTTAAGGATACAGTAAAAGCTACAGTTTTAACTAATTCAAAACAGACTCAATATCAAAAAACTCTTGATCAATGGAAAAAAGACGCAAAAATCACTGAGAATTCTTCAGAAATAAGTAAATAACCCAATTGATAAGTTAATAAAGATTTTTTTTGAAAAACCGAAAAGTCACTAAAATAGGGATGCAAATAGATTTGTGTGTAAACAAATTTATTTGCATCCCTAAAATTTTATCATGCCAAGGGTTCTTTTACTCATCTATTCAAATTAATCACTTATTTTTTTCATAATTCACTGATATTATGAAAAAAATAAATTTTCTTGTGACATATATATAAAGTATGCATTTATGCATAAAATTTCATAACTAGTAAGATACTATAGATATAAATATTTACATTATCTTAGGAGGTAATATACATGAAAGCAACTGGTATAGTTAGAAGAATAGACGATCTTGGTAGGGTTGTTATACCAAAGGAAATAAGGAGAACTTTGAGGATTAGAGAAGGAGATCCACTAGAAATATTTACTGATAGAGAAGGAGGGGTTATTCTTAAAAAATATTCACCAATAGGGGAATTAGGAGATTTTGCAAAAGAATATGCAGAATCAATAAATAGCTCAATTGGAAATATAGTAGCTATTTGCGATAAAGATACTATTATAGCTGTAAGTGGGGGAGTGAAGAAAGAATATTTTGAAAAACGTGTTAGTAATGAACTTGAAAAAATAATGAACGATAGAAAAACATATACTTTAAGTGATAGCAGCAACAAAGCAGTTCCTGTATATGATGATGAAGATGTAAGTGAAAAATATTCATCAGAAGTAATTGCACCTATAATTTCCGAAGGAGATTCTATTGGAGCAGTGGTTATAATATCTAAAGATGCTGGAGTAACATTTGGGGAAACGGAGACAAAATTAAGTGAAACTGCTGCTATGTTTTTAGGAAAGCAGATGGAACAATAATGTAATAATATTTAGCTTTAAAACTAACATGAAATTGTAAGTAAAATTAAAGAGTAATAATACCTTTGAAACTGAAATATTAATATTTATAGAGGTTTTGGAGGTATTATTTATTATGAGAAAACAATCGCTTATCAAAGGAACATTTATCTTAGGATTGGCAGGCATTTTTACAAGGTTTTTAGGTATATTTTTTAGATGGCCATTAATAATGTTAATTGGAGATGAGGGAATAGGATATTATCAGATGTCATATCCGTTATATATGTTTTTTATAGCTATTGCGTCAGGAATGCCTGTAGCCATATCAAAAATGGTATCAGAGAGGAATGCTACTGGTGATACTGAAGCAGCGGCATTGGTACTTAAAAAGGCGCTTATACTTATGTTTATAATGGGAGGAAGCTTCACAGGGTTTATTTTATTATTTAGCCATCAAATAATATCAGCACTTAATTGGGACAAGAAGTCTTACTACTCTTTAATAGCTATTGCTGGAGCTCCCCTTTGCATATCTATAGTAAGTGCACTTAGAGGATATTTTCAGGGATTTCAGAATATGATTCCAACTGCAATATCACAGATATTAGAGCAATGTGGTAGGGTAATCGTTGGGGTCGGTCTTGCATATTTATTAATTTCAAAGGGAATAGAGTATTCAGCAGGTGGAGCGGCTTTTGGAGCATCATTTGGAGCAATAGTGGCTGGTATTTATTTAACAATAAAATATTTGAAAACTCAAAAAAAAGTTAGACTACATAGTACCCATAAAGAAAGTAATATTATGTTTAAACTTTTATATATTGCTATTCCAATTTCAATTGGAGCAGCTGTGAGTAGCGTTATGAGCCTACTGGATTCTATAATTGTTCCTCAAAAGCTTTTATTGGCAGGGCTTACTTATAAAGAAGCTACAGTACTTTATGGGCAACTTACAGGTAAAGCATTTGTTTTAATTAATGTACCATTAACGTTATCAATAGCATTATGCTCATCTTTAGTTCCCATAATTTCTGAGGCTTATATTCTAAATAAAAAGAGTCAGGTTATTAATAAAATTCAATTGGCAATGAGGATATCAATGGTAATTGGAATACCATCTTTCTGTGGTCTTTTTTTTATGTCAAGACCTATATTAAATTTGATTTTTCCAGGCAATGGTGGAGGAGATAACATTTTAAGATACTTGAGTATTTCAATACCATTTATAACTTTAACTCAGACAAGTACTGCAATATTGCAAGGAATTGGTAAGTATACTTTGCCAGTAAGAAATATTTTGGTGGCCTGCATTGTAAAAGTAATTATAACTCTGATTTTAGTACCAATACCTAGTATTAATGTATATGGTGCTGTAATTGGAACAATAACTGGTTATGTACTTGTAGCATTGCTGAATTTATGGAATGTTAAAAGTGAATTAGGGATAAAAATAAATATTTATGATATTATAATAAAACCAGCTTATGCATCAGTAATAATGACTATCGTAGTTGTATTTATTTATTTAAATGTCTATAATAGTACAATGAGTAGCAGTATAGCATGTTTCTCTGCTGTATTTATAGGTATTATTATATACTCAATTTTAGTTTTATCCTTTGGCATATTTAGCTATAGTCAAATAAAAAATAAAATACGGAAAAAACATTAAATTAATTTGATAATGCCAATAAGATTTGAAGGAGATAGAATTATGATTAGCGTAGTTGGCTTAGGGCCTGGAGATTTAAGTGCATTAACCATGGGGACGGTAGAAATTTTAAAAACTAGTAAAAATATATTTCTTAGAACAATCAAACACCCTACAGTTAAATATCTGGAAGATGAAAAAATAAATTTTAAAACTTATGATAATGTTTATGATAAATCACAAAGTTTTGATGACGTATATGTTTCTATTGCTGAAGATTTGATAAAACAACAGAAAATATTAGGGGATATAGTATATGCGGTTCCAGGACATCCTCTAGTAGCCGAAAAGTCAGTCAGTATACTTTTGAGGCTTTGCACGGATAAGAATATAGATATTAAAATACTACCAGCAGTAAGCTTTATTGATGCTATAATGGAGGCGCTTAAGATTGATCCTATAAATGGGGTTAAAATAATTGATGCCTTTGATATAAAAAACCAAATTATGGATAAGAGATCAGGATTAATAATTACTCAAGTTTATAATAAGCTTATAGCATCGGAAGTAAAATTGACCTTACTTGAGTATTATAAAGATAACACTGAAATATATTTTGTAAGAGCAGCTGGAATAAAGGGATTAGAAAGTATAAGAAAAATAGAACTATATGAGCTTGACAGGCAGGAAGATATAGATTATTTAACATCTATTTACATACCTAAATGCCTAGATAATACAACTGACTTTTATGACTTATTGGGAATAATTGAGACATTACGGGGAGAAAATGGTTGTCCTTGGGATAGAGAACAAACCCATGAATCCATAAAGAAATGTCTTATAGAGGAAAGTTATGAAGTATTAGAAGCACTTGGGAAAAACAATGAAGATATGGTTGTTGAGGAACTTGGAGACGTACTACTACAGGTTGTATTTCATGCTCAAATAGGAAAAGAAGAAGGATATTATAACATAAATGATATTATAAAAGCAATATCAAATAAAATGATTAAAAGGCATCCTCATGTCTTTGGTAATGAAAATACAAGTGAAAATACATCAGAAATAGTCATAGATAATTGGGAAAAAAATAAAATGAAAGAACAAAAATTGCAGAGCTATACAGATGCTTTAAATCATGTCCCTAAAAATTTACCAGCACTTATGAGAGCAGAAAAAGTACAAAAAAAAGCAGCAAAAGTTGGTTTGGATTTTGAAAAAATAGAAGATTCTATGTATAAAGTTTCAGAAAAAATAAACGAAGTAAAAGATGTATATAAAGGCATAAATAGGGAAAAGATATTAGAAGAAGTGGGTGATTTAGCATTTAGAGTAGTAAATGTTGCTAGATTCCTTGACATCGACCCAGAAAATGCTTTAAATTATACTATAGATAAATTCATTAAACGTTTTGAGTTTTTGGAACTAAAGGCAAAAGCCATGAATACTAATTTAGATGAGATGTCTTTTAAGGACATGGATATATTATGGAATGAAGTCAAAAGTTTGTGAATTTATTAAATTTCTATAAAATACTTCAAAAAAGAAGGATTTTAAAAACGTATGAAGAATATGCTATAAAGGGTTATAACGTATTCTTAATTATTTAAGGAGGTAACAAAAGTGAATAAAGCAGAATTAATTAGTAGCATAGCAGAAAAAAGTAATTTAACAAAGAAAGATGCAGAATCAGCTCTAAAGGGATTTGTTGAAAGTATAGAGGAAGCTCTAGAAAAACGTGAAAAAGTTCAACTAGTAGGATTTGGAACTTTTGAAACAAGAGACAGAGCTGAAAGAAAAGGGAGAAATCCAAGATCTAAAGAAGAAATAACTATACCAGCATCAACTGTTCCTGTATTTAAAGCAGGAAAAGAATTTAAAGAACGAGTAAATAAATAGTTTTATTAAATTTTTATGAAAAACCTGGATTTTATCCAGGTTTTTTGTTAATATGACAATAAATACTATATCATATGAATTGTGGGAGGTTGTTATGAGATTAGACAAATATTTAAAAGTATCAAGGATTATCAAAAGAAGAACGGTGGCAAAAGAAGCGTGTGAAAGCGGAAGAGTTTCAATTAATGAAAAAGTAGCAAAACCAAGCACGGATGTTATAGAGGGCGACATAATAGAAATAAGGTACGCAGAAAAAGTATTAAAAGCTAGAATATTAAATATATCAAATTATGTTCATAAGGAAGATGCAAAACAAATGTATGAAATTTTATTAGGTGTGGAGGATAAAGAATAAAGAATAAAGAATAAAGAATAAAGAATAACACATAGTAATATAAGTATTCTATTTTACATATATATTTTATAAGTGGAATAGGAGGGAAAACTATGGAAGCAAAGATTGAGGATAAAAAAAGTAATTTAGTGCTTGAAAGTAGAAAGAAGTTAGCTATTACTGGAGTAAATGAAGTAATAAGTTTTAATGAACAAATCATTATTTTAACTACTAGTTTAGGGAGTTTAACATTAAAAGGTAATAATTTAAAAATGAATAAACTTGATGTGCAAAATGGAGATATTATGATAACCGGAAAAATAAATTCCTTTGAATATTCAGAAAAAGAGAATACAAAAAATAAAGATAGTATTTTAAATAGGCTGTTTAGGTGAAAGTATGGTATTGTCAAATTATTTGCAGTTTAACTTGCTTTTTTTTAGTCTAATTGGAGGATTTATTACCGGTGTATCATTTGATATATATAGAGCTATACGGGGAAATCAAATTGAAAATAAAATAATTATATTTGTTGAGGACACATTGTTCTGGGTATTAATAAGCATAATAGTTTTTATTTTTTTGTTTTACAAGGATGGAGCCATTATTAACACATATTCATATGCTTTTATTATAATTGGAATTTATATATACTTTAAGTTTTTTAGTAGCAAACTCATAATTTTCGAAATTAGGTTATTTGATATTATTTCACGAAATTTAAGGATAACATTCAATATAATAATGTATCCGTTTAGGCTAGTAATTAATCATTTTTTCCCTAATGAAAAAAATAAATAATAAAAAACTTGAATATATCTAGTAAAAAATTTAAAATATAGGTATACTTACTGTGAGGTTAAATGTTGAGAGGTATGTGGTATGATAAAAGGAGCTAAAATAAAATTCTTAATAATTGGTATTTTTGTTATTAATATGTGCTATGTGGCAGTAAACCAGCAGATAACTATGAACAAAATACAGGCACAGATTGACAGCAAAGCTACAGAAACCAAAGAACTTAAAAGTTCAAATCAGAAATTACAGGATGAACTTAAGATGGCACGCTCTGATCAATATAGCGAAAAGCTTGCTAGGGAAAAGTTGGGTCTTATTAAGCAGGGAGAGATTACTGTAATCAATGGAAGTAATAATAAATAAATACTATGATTACATCACAGTTAAATTTATTTATATTGTGCATGTTTTGCATGAATAAATATATTAGATATACATACTTAGAGATTTTCTCTAAAGTTTGTTGTGAGGTAAGCATATTATAAAAATATAAAACATAATCAAGGAGGAATCTTTTTAATATGACCTTAAAGGCAGGAACAATTCTAGAAGGAACAATAATTAACATTACAAATTTTGGTGCATTTGTTGACGTGGATGGTAAAACAGGTCTAGTTCATATTTCCGAGGTAGCTGATACTTTTGTAAAAGATATCAAAGATTATTTGAAAGAACAAGATAAAGTGAAAGTTAAAGTTTTGTCAGTTGATGAAGGTGGAAAAATAAGTTTATCTATAAAGCAAGCTTCTGTTCCTCAGAAAACATCTAAACCAATCGATATTGATTGGACTAAAAGTCCTAAACCAAAACAAAATGGATATGGAAATGATAATGGATATAGCAATCGTAATAGTAATAGTAACAGTAACAGTAGTAATAATAACGGCGGTAATGGAATCGGAGTTGAGTTTGAAGATAGATTATCTAAGTTTTTAAAAGATAGCGAAGAAAGATTTCAAGATTTAAAAAGGCATCAAGAAGCAAAGGGCCATGGTGGTTATAAAAAAGGCTCCTATTAAGGTAAATAAAGAGGCTAAATAGCCTCTTCTGTTTATATAAAGGATTAATTAGCAAGCAATAAATTGCTATTTATTATGAGACCGAAATTCTTTTGTTGACATGTATTAAAATATATTATATAATAAATCTTGTTGCTTAGCAATGACATGCCGAAGTGGCGGAACTGGCAGACGCACAGGACTTAAAATCCTGCGATGCTTAAACCATCGTACCGGTTCAATTCCGGTCTTCGGCACCAATAATATCGCGGGGTGGAGCAGTTGGTAGCTCGTCGGGCTCATAACCCGAAGGTCGTAGGTTCAAGTCCTGCCCCCGCAACCAAACATGGCGGAATAGCTCAGCTGGCTAGAGCATTCGGTTCATACCCGAAGGGTCGTAGGTTCAAGTCCTATTTCCGCTACCATAGTTCATAACTAGTTATGAATGATTTATGTCTACATAAGGTTAAAAATCAAAATTTCTATTATTAGATTTTAATTTTGAAATTATTCTAAAATACATTACAAAAATGAAAATTTTTTATTGTATTGACAAGTGGTTATATATAATATATAATAAATCTTGTTGCTTAGCAATGGCATGCCGAAGTGGCGGAACTGGCAGACGCACAGGACTTAAAATCCTGCGATGCTTAAACCATCGTACCGGTTCAATTCCGGTCTTCGGCACCATAATATCGCGGGGTGGAGCAGTTGGTAGCTCGTCGGGCTCATAACCCGAAGGTCGTAGGTTCAAGTCCTGCCCCCGCAACCAGATTTGGCGGAATAGCTCAGCTGGCTAGAGCATTCGGTTCATACCCGAAGGGTCGTAGGTTCAAGTCCTATTTCCGCTACCAGAGCTCATACATATGTATGAGCTCTTTGTGTTTTTTGTCCATTTATAAATATAGATGTTATCTAGTACATAATATTGCTAAGAACTTCTCTTCTTCCATCAAAGTAGTATATATAAATTTAAAAAATGATGAATTGTTAAAACCTTTAGGGATAAATGTCCTAAAAAAAATTCCCCACGAATCAGTATATGACAAATATTTCCAGAACATATTGATATAATAAATATAATTTGTTTGTGGGGGGGATTTTACAATGCAATATAATTCAGAAGTATATACATATCGTAGAAATAGTAGAGATTCTAAAGAGAAAGAAGGCAGTAAGCTTTCATTAAATAGATTTGAAATTAAACTTATACTTTGTTTCATATTTTCATTACTTACAAGCAGGGTTATAATGATTAATTCAACTGCACCTTTTGGAATTGCTTTTTTACTTTCAGTGATTACTAAGGGTAAAAAAACAGTAAAGTTTACATCCTTAGCTGGAAGCGTTATTGGATATCTAACATTGCAAAATATTTTGCCGGATTATTACGTATATATAATTACAGCTTTGGCTATAACGCTTATTAGCTTATTTTTAGAAAAATTATCTGATAGAAAAAAATCTATAATATTGTTTATGAATATAATATTTATGTTTATTTGTAGTGATTTAATTTTAAAAGCAACAAACATAAATATGTCTATTTTAATTTCCACTTTAGAAGTTTTATGTATCATACCTGTATATTATATTACTGATTATTCAATTAAATGTTTCAATAATATAAAAACAAAACATTTATTTACCAGTGAAGAAATTATAAGTATGATGGTAACCTTATCAATAGTTATTGCAGGGGCGCATGGAATTAAAATATATAATATAAGTTTTGCAAATGTTATTTTGCTATTAAGTATTATTATAATAAGTTATATAAATGGGTTCGCTGTGGGAGCAGCAAGCGGAGTAGTTGCAGGAATTATAATTGGCATGTCTACTAGCGATATGACCGGCTATGTAACCTGTTTTAGCGCATGTGGTTTAATATGCGGAATATTTAGTAGCAATAAAAGTAAAAGTAACAGGTGGACAACTGGTATTTTATTTAGCATCACATTTTTAATATTGGTTTTGCAGCAAAAAAATTTCAATAACTTAAACCCATTAGAGGGAATTATAACATCGGGTATATTTTTTATTTTACCAAGTTCACTTTTGAACAAGCTAGAAGGAGAATTGAACTTAAAAAGAAAACAAAATATAATATCAGAAAATTATATTGACAAGATTAAAGGAATATTTATTAATCGATTGGATAATTTTTCTGATGTGCTAGTGAGTATGAGTGATATTTTAAATAATCTAGCCGATAATGAAAAATTGGCGTTGAAAACAAAGAGTAGTGGTATTGTAGAAAACCTTGCAGGTAGGGTATGCAATAGTTGTAATATGAAGAATATATGTTGGAAAAAAGAATTATATTATACTTATGCAGCTTTTGAAGAATTGATTTCAAATTATCAAGATCATAAAGAAAAAATACCAGAGGAAATAGAACGTAAATGCGTTAAAAAAAACCTGCTTTTGAAAAATACAGAAGAAATAGTAAATAATTATATAATTAATGAGATGTGGAGAATAAGATTAAGTCAAGGTAGAGAAATTTTAGCTAATCAAATTGATAACATAGCTGGTGGGGTTTTAGAAATAAATAGAGAATTTAATGATAGTGTAAACTTTAATTATAGAATTGAAAATAACATTGTGAGCATGTTAAATAAGAAAGGTATTAAATTTCATGATGTAATATGTTTAAACAATAGAGAAGATAGACTTATTGTAAAAATATCTATGAAGGCTTGTGGAGGAAGACAAGTGTGCGTTAAAGATATACTACCGTTAGTTAATGAGATATCTGATAGATGCATGTGTGTATCGGATGAAGGATGTAAAATAGATCCTAAAACTGAACTTTGTAATATTGAATTTGAAGAAACACCAAAATACCATGTGGCTTCTTACGTAAGTAGGATGAATAGGTATGGTGAGAAGGAAAATGGTGATAGTTATAGTTTTGGAAAAATAAGTGATGAAAATTATATGATAATAATCAGTGATGGAATGGGTTCAGGAGCAAATGCAGTTCATGAAAGCAAGGCTACTGTGGATCTTATTGAAAAATTTGCCGTTTCAGGACTTAGTAGAGCCACTGCAATTAATTGTGTGAATTCCATAATGACACTTAAATTCAGTGAAGATGAAAAATTTTCCACTGTAGATCTTTGTAATGTGGATTTGTATTCCGGCGAAGTAGCATTTACTAAAGTAGGGGGAGCAGCAAGTTTCATAAAGAGAAAAGATAGAGTGGAAGTTATTAATTCAAAAACATTACCTATTGGTGTCTTGGACAAGGTCGATATAGAAATAAGAAATAAGAAACTTAAAAATGGAGATATTATTGTTATGATAAGTGATGGTGTAACAGATTTTGATAACGATAATGCTGGAAAGACAAGTTGGATTGAAGAATATTTGAAAAATTGTCCTTCTAATAATCCAAAGCAGCTAGTAGAAGGACTTGTCAAAAAATCTGTGCAAATGGGTGGAGGAAAAGCAAAAGACGATATAACGGCTGTAGTTTCAAAGATTTATAGCTTGTATTAATTGAATGACTATTTACAAAATGTTATAATTAGTGTTTGGAATTTCATTTTAGGAAGTGTTGTTAGTGATTAAAAAAGTATTAAAGACTATAGAAGACAACAAAATGTTTGATAAGGGCGACAAAGTAATAGTTGCAGTTTCAGGTGGACCTGATTCCACGTGTTTACTAAAAGTATTATATGACCTTAGAGAAAACTTAGGGATATACATTTCTGTTGCACATTTAAATCATTGCTTAAGAGGTAAAGAAGCTGATAAGGATGAAGAATATGTAAAACAATTTTGCTGTAAACTGAATATAGATTTTTATAGCAAAAAAGTAGATGTAAATAGTCTTGCGAAAAAAAGAGGAATATCCTCTGAAATGGCAGGAAGATCTGCAAGATATGAATTTTTTCAGGAAATAAGAGAACAAATTCAGGGGAGTAAAATTGCAATTGCTCATAATGCAAATGATCAAGCTGAAACGATTTTAATGAGGATTATGAGAGGTACAGGTCTTACAGGGCTTATGGGAATAAGTCCTGTAAGAGATAGAATATACGTGAGACCACTAATTAAAGTTACTAGAGATGAAATAGAAGAATATTGCATAAAAAATGAGTTGAATCCTAAAATAGATGCAACTAATTTTGAAAGTATATATGGAAGAAATAAAGTGAGATTAGAAATTATTCCATACATAAAGGAAAAGTTCAATACTGATATTGTGATGACTTTAAACAGGTTAAGTGATACATTAAGAGTTGACAATGAATATTTGGAAAGTATTTCTTTAGAAAAGTATAAATTATATTGTAAGGAAAAAGAAAAAAAGGTTACAATAAATAAAGAGGCATTTTCTCAGCCAGAAGCAATACTTACAAGGATTATTAGATTATCAATCTCCTATGTTAATGAAAGTACATATAATTTTGAAAAAAAACATATTTTTGATATAATAGACATACAAAAATATCACAGTACTGGCACAGTTTTATCCTTACCTAGTGGAATAGAAGCCTATAATAATTATGGGAATATTGATCTTTATTCGAGCAAAGAATTGACAAGTAAAGATATAACTGAATATGAACTGGAAATTGGGAAGACAAATGCTATTGTAAATGACAAGATTAAAGTCACGTTTAGAATTCTAAATAGTGATGAAGCTATTAATTTAAAAAAGAATAAATTTATTAAGTATTTTAGTTATGATAACATGAAAGGTAAAATAACATTAAGGTACAGAAGAGATGGTGATAGGTTTAATCCTATTGGAATGAGTGGAACAAAAAAAATAAAAGATATATTTATGGATATGAAAATTGAAAAAGAACTTCGCGATAAGATACCTCTTATATGTTTTGACAGTGAAATTGCATGGATTACTGGATATATGGTAAGTGACAAATACAAAGTAAAAGAGGATACTAAAACGATACTAGAAATTAAATACGAAGGCGAGGAAGCATAATGAGGGAAGATATTAAAGAGGTAATTCTTACACAGAAGCAAATAATCGAGAAGACAAAGGAAATAGGGAAACAAATAAGTATTGATTACAAGGGAAAGGAACTTGTGCTAGTTGGGATTCTAAAAGGTTCAGTGATGTTTCTTGCAGATTTAATGAAAGAGATAGATATACCTTGTACAATGGACTTTATGGCTGTTTCAAGTTATGGCAGTGCTACTGAGTCAACCGGTGTGGTTAAAATATTGAAGGATTTAGATTCTTCAATTAAGGGAGAGAATGTGTTAATAGTAGAGGATATAATTGATACTGGTGTAACTCTTTCATATCTAAAAAATTATTTAAAATCTCGAAATCCAAGTAGTATAGAGATTGTATCTTTGCTTAACAAACCAAGTAGAAGAAAGGCTGATGTGATGCCAAAGTATGTGGGATTTGATGTCCCTGATTATTTTCTTGTAGGTTATGGACTAGATTACGATGAAAAATACAGGAATTTACCATTTATAGGAAGCCTTAAAGAAGAAATTTATAAATAATTAAATTTTATATTATTGTAAACAAATATGCATTATGATACAATTTGAAAGTATTCATAAAGAGAGGGGGGCCAAAAGTGAAGAAAATATCAAATGCTACAATTTGGGTTGTAGTACTTATTGTAGTTGTTCTTACGGCGTTAACACTTACACAAGGCAATAAAACTAATAACAATATAACTTTTGATGTCTTTCAGAAAAAATATATAGCCAAAGAAATAAAGAGTTTTCAAGTGAAAGATGACGATATGACCATTGATGGTAAATACGCAGATGGAACAAGTTTCGAAACAGTAGCACCTGTGCAAAGACTTGTTCAATTCCTTGGAGAAAACCCTAATAAGGGTGATGTATCAGAATCATATACAGCACCTGTTAGTGTACCTATGTGGGTAAGTTGGTTACCAAGTATACTATCAATTTTATTGCTAGTAGTATTTTGGTTTGTATTTATGCAACAATCTCAGGGCGGTGCAGGAGGAAAAGGTGTAATGAGCTTTGGTAAAAGTAAAGCTAAAGTGTCATCACCGGATGAAAAGAAAAAAGTTACCTTTGGAGACGTGGCCGGCGCGGATGAAGAAAAACAAGAGTTATCTGAAATAGTTGACTTTTTAAAAGCTCCTAAAAGGTATTTAGATATTGGAGCAAGGATACCCAAAGGAATTTTACTTGTAGGACCACCAGGAACAGGTAAAACACTTTTAGCAAGAGCTGTATCAGGTGAAGCAGGAGTACCATTTTACAGTATATCTGGTTCGGATTTTGTTGAAATGTTCGTTGGAGTAGGTGCTTCAAGAGTAAGAGATCTTTTTGAACAGGCAAAAAAGACTTCTCCTTGCATAATATTTATTGATGAAATTGATGCGGTAGGTAGACAAAGAGGAGCAGGGCTTGGCGGTGGCCATGATGAAAGAGAACAAACATTGAATCAGCTACTAGTCGAGATGGATGGTTTCGGAATAAATGAAGGTATAATTATTTTGGCTGCTACTAATAGACCTGATATATTAGACAGAGCTTTATTAAGACCAGGTCGTTTCGATAGACAAATAATGGTTGGTGCTCCTGATGTAAAGGGTAGAGAAGATATACTTAAAGTTCATTCAAAGAATAAGCATTTAGAAGAAAACATAAAGCTAGATGTTCTAGCAAAAAGGACTCCAGGTTTTACAGGAGCTGATCTTGAAAATTTGATGAATGAAGCGGCATTATTATCAGTTAGAAAAAATAAAACTCTAATTGGAATGGACGAACTGGAAGAGGCAATAACAAGAATAATTGCAGGACCTGAAAAGCGAAGTAGAATAATAAGTGAAGATGATAGAAGGCTTACAGCATTCCATGAAGCAGGTCATGCTGTAGTAATGAAACTTTTATCTACAGGTGCACCTGTGCATCAGATAAGTATTGTTCCAAGAGGTATGGCAGGTGGATATACAATGAAATTACCAGATGATAGTTCATATATGTCAAAAACCAAGTTAGAAGATGAAATTGTAGGGCTTCTAGGTGGAAGAGTGGCTGAGAAACTTGTTATCGGTGATATAAGCACTGGTGCCAAAAGCGATATCGACAGAGCATCAAGTATTGCAAGAAAAATGATTATGGAATATGGTATGAGCGATAACCTTGGACCAATATCTTTTGGAACAGATCAGGATGAAGTGTTCCTAGGAAGAGATCTTGGAAAGTCTAGAAATTTCAGTGAAGAGGTTGGAGCGAAAATAGACATAGAAGTAAAAGGATTAATAGTTGACGCTTATAAGAAAGCAGAAACATTATTGTCTGATAACATGAATAAATTAAAATCTGTTGCTGAGGCTTTACTTGATAAAGAAAAGCTTGAAGCAGATGAATTTGAACAAATATTTGCAAACAGCTAAAAAAGGCAGGAATTAAATTTCCTGCTTTTTTTTTATAGTATTATCAATAGTAAAAATATATAATATTGTGATATAATATTTAATCGTAGAAGATCAAATATTAATGATAAAAAAGGGGCGTATTTAAATGAAATCTGATATTGAAATTGCACAAAGTGCTAAAATGGAACCTATTTATAAAATCGCTGAAAACATTGGGTTAAATGAAGACGATATAGATTTATATGGAAAATACAAATGCAAGGTTTCATTGGATGTTCTTAATGGTAAAAAAGATAAGGCGGATGGTAAACTTATACTTGTGACAGCAATAAATCCAACACCAGCTGGGGAAGGAAAATCAACAGTAACAGTAGGACTTGGAGATGCCTTAAAGAAAAAGAAAAAAAGTGTTGTAATTGCATTAAGAGAGCCATCACTTGGACCAGTTTTTGGGATAAAAGGTGGAGCAGCTGGTGGTGGTTATGCTCAAGTTGTCCCTATGGAAGATATTAATTTGCATTTTACTGGAGATATGCATGCAATAACTTCTGCAAATAATTTGCTTTGTGCGGCAATTGACAATCATTTGCATCAAGGTAATTTACTAAAAATAGATCAGAGAAGAATAGTTTTTAAAAGGGTTATGGATATGAATGATAGATCACTAAGAGGAATAGTTGTAGGACTTGGTGGGAAAGTAAATGGTTTTCCTAGAGAAGATGGATTTATGATTACGGTGGCTTCTGAAATAATGGCAATACTTTGTCTTGCAAATAGTCTTACGGACCTTAAGGAAAGAATGGCGAAAATATTAGTTGCTTACGATTTGGATGGTAACCCTGTTTATTGTAATGATTTGAATGTACAGGGAGCAATGACACTACTTATGAAAGATGCAATAAGACCAAATCTTGTACAGACTTTAGAAAATACTCCAGCAATAATACATGGTGGACCATTTGCTAATATTGCCCATGGTTGTAATAGTTTAATAGCTACAAAAACAGCATTGAAGCTTTCTGATTATACCGTAACGGAAGCAGGTTTTGGTGCGGACCTTGGAGCAGAAAAATTTTTTGATATAAAATGTAGGTATGGAAAACTAAATCCAGATTGTACCGTCATAGTTGCCACTGTTAGAGCATTAAAACATCACGGCGGAGTTAAAAAGGATGTTTTAAGTGTTCCTAATATAGATGCACTTTCAAAAGGCATAGAAAATTTAGGCAAGCAAATAGAAAATATTAAAAAATATGGAGTGCCTGTTGTAGTTGCTATAAATAAATTTTTGACAGACAGTGACGAAGAGTTGAAGTTTATTGAAGACTATTGTACCAAATTAGGAGTAAAAGCATCACTTACTGAAGTATGGGAAAAAGGTTCAGAAGGTGGAATTGATCTTGCGGATAAAGTTCTCGAAGCTATAGATAAACAAGTGAGTAATTTTAAAGTTTTGTATGATGAAAAGTTAATGATAAAAGAAAAATTGGATATAATAGCAAAAGAGATTTATGGTGCAGATGGAGTTACATATATAGCAGCAGCAGAAAAACAAATTGCAGAACTAGAAAAATTCAAATTAGATAAATTACCAATATGTATAGCTAAAACTCAATATTCACTTTCTGATAATCCATCTTTACTTGGCAGACCTAGCAATTTTAAAATAACTGTTAGAGAAGTGAGAGTATCAAATGGAGCAGGATTCATTGTTGCTTTAACTGGAAATGTTATGACAATGCCAGGTCTCCCTAAAAAGCCAGCAGCAGAGAGAATGGATATCAATGAGGACGGTTCAATAGTAGGATTATTTTAAACACTTGACCAAATAATATTAAATTGTTAAAATGAAGCTATTGAATTTTTAGACTTTATATGAGGAGTGGCTTTTTAAATAAGCCGCTCTTATAATTTAAGGGGTGTATTACTGTGATTTTAGTTCTAGATGTAGGTAACACTAACATCGTAATAGGTGTTTATGATAATAGAGAGCTTTTAACTGAATGGAGACTTTCAACTCAAATGATAAGGTCTGCAGATGAATATGGCATACAATTCGTTAATTTGTTTTCACTAGCGAATATTGATAAGGATCAAATTGAAGGGGTAATAATGTCTTCAGTTGTACCAACTATAATGTATTCATTAGAACATATGATTAGAAAATATTTCAAACTAGATCCTCTAGTTGTTGGCCCGGGAGTTAAAACCGGTATAAATGTTAAGTATGATAACCCGAGGGAAGTTGGTGCAGATAGAATTGTCAACGCAGTAGCAGCTCATGAAATATATAATAAGAGTTTAATTATAATTGATTTTGGTACCGCAACAACATTCTGCGCCGTGAAAAAGAATGGAGATTACCTTGGTGGAGCAATTTGCCCGGGTATAAAGATATCATCAGACGCACTTTTTCAAAAGGCAGCTAAGCTTCCAAGAGTTGAATTACTAAGACCATCGGAAATAATCTGTAAAAACACAGTGACAAGTATGCAAGCAGGAATTGTATATGGGTACATAGGTCAAGTGGATTATATTGTTGAGAAAATGAGAAATGAGATGGAAGCTCTAGGTGAAGAAGATATACTTGTTGTTACAACTGGCGGGCTTGCAAAATTAATTAGTGAAGAGTCTAAAAATGTAGATATAGTGAATCCATTTTTAACATTAGAGGGGCTTAGAATTATATATGAGAAAAATAAAAAGTAGGTGTTTTGGTGAAAATATCAAATCTAGAATTCTCAAATAATGTTTTTCTTGCACCTATGGCGGGAGTAACAGATATTATATATAGAGGTATCTGCAAGGAAATGGGATGTGGACTTGTATATACTGAAATGGTAAGTTCTAAAGCACTTTATTATGGAAGTGAAAATACAAAGAAATTATTAAAGGTTTCAAAAAAAGAAGTGCCCGTAGCAGTGCAAATCTTTGGTAGCGAACCTTTGATAATGAGCAAAGCCTGTGATCACTTTAATGATAACAGTGAAATATGTTTAATAGATATAAACATGGGATGCCCGGCGCCGAAGATAGTTAAAAATGGTGATGGTTCAGCTTTAATGAAAAATCCCAAATTGGCTTATGAAATAGTAAAAGCGGTTAAAGGAGCTTCAAACAAACCAGTTACAGTGAAATTTAGAAAAGGGTTTGATCATAATAATATTAATGCTGTGGATTTTGCAAAGGGAATAGAAGCAGCTGGCGCAGATGCTATAACTATACATGGTAGAACAAAAGAACAAATGTATGAGGGAAAAGCAGATTGGGATATAATAAGACAAGTAAAAGAAGCAGTGAAAATCCCTGTGATAGGAAATGGGGATGTTTTTTGTGCAGAAGATGCAGTTAATTTAACAAGGCAGACTGGGTGCGATGGAATAATGATTGCCAGAGGCGCACAAGGAAACCCTTGGATATTTAAGCAAATAAACCAGATTTTACGTGGTGAAGAAGTAATATTGCCAACACAAGCAGAAAAAATAGGAATAGCAATAAATCACTTAGAGCAAGCTATAGAATACTATGGAGAAAATAGAGCTGTAAGAGAAATGAGAAAACATATTTCATGGTATTTGAAAGGAATAAAGAATTCTACCAATATTAAAGATAAGATAAATCGTGAAACAGAGAGTATTAGGGTAATAGAAATATTAGTAAAATATAAAGAAGATCTAGTAGAGCTATAAAAAATACATGTTATTAAACAGATATATATAGAATAGAATTAGATAGAAAAGTAAATTTGTAGCTGTTTTAGTAGAAAATGTTGACAACCTAAATATGCTGTTTTATAATTACTAAAATAACTACATATAAAAAATAAGTGGTGTTTATTTTTTATTCAACCATATTATACCTTTGGCACATAGGTATCTTTAATAAAATAACAAATTTACACCTATATATATTATTAAGGGTATCTCATACAAAATCAGAAGGGGAGAAATAAAATGAGCGAAGCAAAAAAATATGTTATGACTTATGAGGGAGTTAAAAAATTAGAGGATGAATTAAGTTTTCTAAAAACAACTAAGAGAAAGGAAGTTACAGCTAAAATAAAGGTAGCTCTTTCTTTTGGAGATTTAAGCGAAAACTCTGAATATGATGAAGCTAAAAACGATCAGGCATTTTTAGAAGGAAGAATTATACAACTTGAGAATATGTTAAAAAATGCATCAATAGTAGACGAATCAGAAATACCAAAAGATATAATTAATATAGGTTCACTAGTTAAAGTAAAAGACTTTGAGTTTGATGAAGAAATTGAATTCTTAATTGTAGGATCTGCAGAAGCTGATCCTATAGCTAATAAAATTTCTAATGAATCCCCAGTTGGAAGCGCATTGATGGGTAAAAAGGTTGGAAAAATAGTAGAAGTACAAGTTCCTGATGGGATAAATAAGTATGAGATTTTGAGTATAAATCGACCATAATTTGGAGGAATAAAGATGTCTAATGAAGAAAAGCAATTAACAAAGGAAGAGATAAAGGCTAAAAAGCTTGAAGCTAAGGCTGAAAGAGAAATGAATGATTTGCTTAAAGAAAGAAGACAAAAACTTTTTGATCTTCAAGAACAAGGCAAAGATCCATTTGATGTTTATAAAGTTAATAGAACACATACATCAATTCAAGTAGAGGAAAATTATGATGATCTTGAAGGTAAAGATGTTACTGTAGCAGGAAGGCTTATTTCCAAAAGGGTTCATGGTAAAGCTGGATTTTCTGATGTCCATGATAGATATGGTAAAATTCAACTATATATAAAAATTGACGATATAGGAGAAGAAAAATTCAAATTTTATAAGACATTTGATATAGGTGATTTTGTATCAATAACGGGAAGAGTATTCAAGACTATGACTGGTGAAGTGACCATACATATTACAGACTTTGAGCTATTAACTAAGTCTTTACAACCTCTTCCGGAGAAGTTTCATGGATTAAAGGATCCTGATTTAAGATACAGACAAAGATATGTGGATCTTATAATCAATCCTGAGGTTAGAGATACATTTTTTAAGAGGACAGCTATTATTAAGGCAATCAGAGAATTTCTAGATAATAAACAATATATTGAAGTTGAGACTCCAATATTATCACCAATAGCTGGAGGAGCATCAGCAAAACCCTTTGAAACACATCACAATTCCTTGAATATAGATATGTATCTTAGAATAGCTACAGAATTATATTTAAAGAGACTTATAGTTGGTGGGTTTGAAAAGGTATATGAAATAGGTAAAGTTTTCAGGAATGAAGGTATTGATATAAGACATAATCCCGAATTTACTATGATTGAATTATATGAAGCCTATAGTGATTATAATGATATGATGGAAATTACTGAGAATATGGTTGCGCATGTTTGTGAAAAGGTACTTGGAACTACAACAGTAGTATATGAAGAAACTGAAATTAGTTTTGCACCACCATGGAAAAGAATCACTATGGTTGATGCAGTAAAACAATATTCAGGTGTTGATTTTAACCAAGTTAATTCAGATGATGAGGCAAGAGTTTTAGCTAAAGATAATAATATACAACTTAAAAAGAAATTAGAGGACTGCACTAAGGGAGATATATTAAATGAATTCTTTGAATCTTTTGTAGAAGACAAATTGATTCAACCTACGTTTATATATGATTATCCAGTTGAAATATCACCACTTACTAAAAAGAAGAGAGGTAACGAGAATTTCACTGAGAGATTTGAAGGGTTTGTATATGGTAGAGAATTATGTAATGCATATTCAGAATTAAACGATCCAATTGTGCAGAGGGCGAGATTTATGCAACAATTAAAAGAAAGAGAACTAGGCGATGATGAAGCTTACATGATGGATGAAGATTTCCTTAATTCATTAGAAATAGGTATGCCTCCAACAGGTGGTATGGGAATGGGTGTAGATAGACTTGTAATGTTATTAACAAATTCACGTTCTATAAGAGATGTGTTATTATTCCCAACAATGAAACCATTAGCATAGATAAGAATACAAGAATAAGAAAAGCTGGAGATTTTTTAATCTCCAGTTTTTCTTATAAAAATGAAAAAAGG
>Ga0255362_1000039_pt1 | contig 39398 bp, 33 predicted proteins | sample GFST75r2metaG_FD_186000 | JGI IMG/M metagenome (GOLD analysis project Ga0255362, IMG submission 186000)
GCAGCGAATCTGAGCATCATATCGCGTGCGCCCGCTTTCAGCCGATATTGTCGCTCACCAAACTTGCTCGCGTGTTCACTGACTGCTCTGCTGGACAGGTCATACATAACCGGCGTCTCGACCGGCATCGCGCCGTAGTTCACCGCGAGGAGATAAGAATAGTCGATGAGGAGATCACGCACTAGCTTTCCTTTCGGCAGCCACTTGAGGTGTCCCGCGTCTGACAGCGGCTCGTACTCGACGAGCTCCTTCTCTTTCATTAGCTTAATATGCGGCAACTCCGCTTCCGTGCTGTAGAGAGCGTGTTGCCCCAGTTCATAACTAACAATGTCCTTGAATTCAGCGTCCGTCGAGTGAAACGCCGTCGCCGGAGTTATCGTACCGCTAGGCTCAAGCACGTAGAATTCGCTTTCGACTGCCTTCTTCTCCAGTTTTACCTCTGGGTGAATAGATCTGGATAGCTCAGCAAGAGGATGCCCCTTGCACTTCAAACTGAACGACTTGTACCATCCGAATGGCGCCCTCAGCACTTCAAAGCCGACGAGCAGAGATTCAATCTCCTGCAGGATGTTCAAAGCAGTCTCGGGTGACGCCAACTCGGAACTCAAATGAGCGTAAGGATAGATCATGACCCGCTTCGTGGCTACCTTAGTCGCAACGTCGCCTATTGCATTCGCTGCGTCGGCTGCCACGTCGTCAATACTCGTCTCGTCACCGCGTTCTGCGGCGACAAAGGCGACTAACGCCTCCTCCATTCGCGCCTGTTTGCGAGAATCTTCCGTATCTTCAGCGTACTTGCTTGCCTTCGTGACCTGGTACTCAATATAGTCAACGTGCATTAGCAGAAGTCGCATGTTTAGCAGTCCTCTGTTCTCAAATCCCGGTCGCATGGTGGTTTTACAAGGGTGACGGGTGCAGCCTTCACAGCTCACGCGGGCTTAAAGCTAAAAAAATCCTTAATACGGTGTGTTCGCTTCAAAGAAGGCCTTTGACTAGTATAAACTTTTGACGAACGTGTACAAGATGACAGTTATAGCTGCTATGATTAGGAGATCGTGGAGGTATGGGATATAGAACAAAATCAACGAGATGACAAATACTAAGGCAAGCGTAATCCAATCAATTCGAAGTGGGTATCGCGGCCGTTGCATATCACACGATACACTACCTTATGGTATAAAATCCTATTGCTTTTTTTTGCGAAAAATAACTTGGAAGCGAGCTTGTTTTTCAAAACGAATCAATTAAGGCTGCCTATTAAATACGTCGAGGTGACTCCAGTAATGCGCACCGCATAGAAGAGGCCAAGAGGCAGTTCGCGCAGCACAACTATCGGCCTATAGTTGTCGTTGTATAAGACGGTGCCCCCCTTCTTGCCTCTTTCCACTGCTAGCGCCCTGTAGCTCTCTCCTATACACTCACAGTTTCGCTGGCGGGCAACGCGGTGGTGCTCCGCTGTCAGCGTTCGCGACCGGTCTTTTTGTACCCTGCCGGTCACAGGTCTCAAAAAAAATGCCTTAGTCCCCTCTCGTTGCGAAAAACGTGTGATGTTCACTTTGAGCGGCGCAACTTCTCGCAGTAGGTCCACTGTAGCCCGGAAATCCTCAGAAGTTTCACTCGGGAAGCCTACAATGAAGTCGGTCGAGACAGTGACGTCTCTGAGTTCGTAACGGAAGCTCGAGACAACGTGCGTAAAGTCGGACACCGTATGCCCTCTCTCCATAAGCTCCAAAATCCGATCGGAACCCGACTGCACCGGCAAGTGCACGAATCTGTATACCCGAGGATGCTTAAACGCTTCCACCAGATCCTCTGCGATATCAAGAATTAAGGACACGTTCATCATCCCGACGCGGAGCTTGAAGTCGTGTTCAATTTCGCATAGAGCTTCGACAAGGTCGGGTAATCGGTGGCCCTGATCTAACCCATACACTCCCCCGTCCTGCGCAGTCAGGAAGATTTGCTTCGCACCATTTTGAACCCTCTGTTCCACATCCCTGGTGACGGCTTCGATGCTTCGACTCTTCACCGGACCTCGGATGAGCTTCACGATGCAGTAGCTGCAGCTTCCCCCACATCCCTGAGCGATCTTTACTTTAGCTGTGATGTTGGGTCTCGGTGCAGATGCGGCGCCACGCGAGAAATGAGCGTCTATGTAAGACGCCACGCCGCTGATCCGCATAGTTTTCAACGCTGGATACAAAGCGTGGAGCCGATCCCCAAATGGCCCTGCCATGCAGCCCGTAATAATGAGCGTTCGCGCGCCTAACTGCTGATACAGAGTGTCTATCCGCCGTAGGATCTTTTTTTCTGTCGTCGCGATAACCATGCACGTATTTAGAACGAGCACACGGGCATCCTCGGTCGATTCAACCACCCTGTGGCCAACTAGCTGAAGCGTGAGCTCTTCGCTTTCGCTTTGGTTTAGCGTACAGCCGTACGTTTCTACATAAACCGAGGTCATCGCTCTTGCTCTAGGATCGTGTCTCTTACGTGAGGCGTATTCATCTGAGTCGTTTCGATTGTTGTCCTCCGTCAGTTGAGTGCAATACGAAAGGTGAAATGTCGTTTAAATCAATAGGAATTAACTATATGCGAATAGATAACTATACCTTTGCGCGCTAAGATTATAGAATAAAATCAAGCGTAGCGCACCAACGCTATCTAGTAGCCTATGAAGATATCCGTAATTATCCCGACGATGAATGAGCCCGCCATTGCTGACGTTCTTCACGATGTCTTTGACGCGCTGCAACAGTACAGCGTGGAAGTGATCGTCGTCGACAAGTCAAAAGACGAGACAGCCATGCGTGCGGCAGAGCTTGGAGCAAAGGTAATCCATCAGACCGGAACAGGGTATGGCGATGCGTACATTACAGGATTTAAACACATATCCGAAGATACTGAGACAGTCGTCATTCTGGATGGCGACTATACCTACGATCCGTACGACATTCCAAAGCTGCTTCAGCCCATCAACGACGGCGCTGACGTTGTGATAGGCACTCGATTCGCTCTTATGGATAAAGGAGCGATGAGTAAGAGAAATGTGCTTGGCAACAGAATGCTAACCGCCCTCCTACGATCTCTGTATCACGTGCGCCTAACTGATTCTCAGTCAGGAATGCGTGCCATAAGACGCTCTGCACTCGATCGTCTAAGACTTCAATCGCCTAACATGCCGTTCGCGAGTGAAATGATCATTGAGGCACAAAAAGAGAACCTCGCCATCTCCGAGGTCCCCATACGGTACAGGACGAGAGTCGGCCATGCAAAGCTGGACCCGTTCAGGGACGCGTTTAGCATCTTGTCTATCACGGTTCGCCTGGTCCGGGACTACAACCCACTCGTTATTTTTTTGCCTATTGGTCTCGCGCTTATGCTCGTAGGCCTCGGCTATGGTACATCCATACTTATCGAATATATCAAAACCGGCATCGTAACGCGCTTGGCAGCGGCGATTCTTTCCGTCTTGCTCATCTTGACCGGCTTACAGATAACGCTTTTCGGTTTGCTAGCCGATATCATACTGACGAACCTGCGACGGCGATAAACACCAAAATGAACATTGGCTATGTTTCAGATGTAGTCTATCCTTTCGTGAAGGGCGGGGCTGAGAAGCGTATCTACGAAATGGCAAAGCGTTTTGCCACAAATGACGAAGTGCACATTTTTGGCGTGAAGTGGTGGAAAGGAAAGAACGATATTGATTTGAGCGGGATTCACCTCCATGGCGTGTGCAAACCGCTCAGCCTTTATGCAGGAGAGCGCCGGTCTTTTCGAGAAGCAGCAAGATTTGCAGGCAGTTTGCGCCCCATTTTTAAGCAAGACCTCGACATCATTGACTGCAATCAATTTCCGTATTTACACTGCTTTCCCTCGAGGCTAATTTCGCAACTTAAGAGTGTACCCTTAATCATTACGTGGCACGAGTTTTGGGGAGACTACTGGTACGAGTACTTGGGCAAGCCCGGATTCTTTGGCAAGCTGACGGAGAGAGCAGCCCTGATGATAGCGGACGAAGTGGTCGCTGTCTCTACGACCACGAAAGAACTTCTCGAGCATTTCAGAAAAAGTGTATCACTCGTGCCGAATGGGGTCGATATCTCGTTGATCGATTCGATCGCACCGACTGAAATCTCAGTCGACGCGCTATTTGTGGGAAGGCTCATTCCTGAAAAAAACGTCGAATTGCTGTTACGAGCGATGCCCCCAAGCAAAACGCTTTGCATAGTCGGCGAAGGTCCCGAAAAAGCAAGACTCGTTCAACTCTCTAAAGAACTTAACACTAACGTGCGTTTCCGCTCAGAATTGCCTTACGAAGACCTCATAGGGGTGATGAAAGCCGCAAATTCGTTAGTTTTGCCTTCCAGCCGTGAAGGCTTTGGCATCGTTGCTCTCGAGGCGCTAGCTTGTGGTACGCCCGTCATTACAAGCAATACTCAAAAAAATGCAGCAAGAGGGCTCATCACGCACGGAGAGAACGGATTTATCGTTGATCTGACAGAGGATCAGCTCCGATCCGCGCTGCTTGAAGTTGACAAAAAGCGTATGCGGCGCGCGGCAAAAGCTGGCGCAGCTTTCTTTGACTGGAATCTCCTGAGTGCAGAACTTCGAAAGTTATATGCGTCGCTTACGTAAGCGGAACGTGAGTTGCAACGATTCGTGGAACATCGGCGACTTCAAAAACATTATTACAGCGGGCACCATTGTATGAGCAACCGCATATCGCGAAGCTTAAATTACGTAGAAACAGAGGCCATGCAGTGAACATATTGCTGGTAAGTGAGCTTTTTCCTTTTTGCGACGCCGCCGGCGAATTGCAGATGCTGGGGGGAGGGGAAAACCACATGTATGCCTTAGGCCGCGAGCTTTCGGGTCGGCATCACGTCGCGGTGCTGACATCACACGTGCCGGCAGCCACGTATCCAGAAGACCGATTTCCGTTCCACGTATACACCATATACAACCGCAAAACCGCGGGTAAACGCGCAGCGAATCTGCGATATGCATTCCGCCTGTCGCGAGAGTTAAGGCGTATCAGCAACCAGTTCGACGTCATCGTTCCTCAAACATTCATACCTGTCTTCTCAGCCTCGCTCAGTCGCACAAAGGTGCCGGTCGTGCCGATCGTGCACGACGTGTACCAGCCTCTGCCGTTGGCGAACGGCATCTCCGCGTGGCGTGATCTGCAAGGAGGCGACACTTTAAGGGGGGTGCAAGCTTGTTTGCTGGAACGCGCCTGTCTTCGCTACGCCTCGACCTGCCCGATCACAATAACCGTCTCCGACCCTACTTTTGAGATATTAAAATATTGGATCCCCCGGCACAAAATTAGAGTCACAGGCAACGGCATATACCTAAGAGAGTTCACGCAGAACACGAAGGAAATTGATGTCATTTGTATAGCACGCTTCGACGCGCCTTACAAGAACATAGACATAGTGTGTGAGGCGCTATTCGACACGGAGGTTCAAACAGTCATCGTCGGTGATGGAACGCTCCGACCCACTCTTGAACGTCGCTGGGCGAGCGAGAACATCAAGTTCGCTGGTCACGTTAGTGAAACAAGAAAAAAAGAGCTGCTTTCAAAATCCAAAATTCTGTTATCTGCGTCTTCTGTCGAAGGATTCGGAATAACACTTCTCGAAGGCCTCGCATCAGGTTGCTTGGTAGCAGCCAGCGACATAGCCCCACATCGATTCATTGACCACGGTTCTGACATCATAAAATTCTTTCCCGTGGGGGATAGCGAGGCGGTAAAAAGCGCTGTTATTGAACTTCTACAACTTTCTGGTGAAGAGCGCGCTTCGCTTCGAAAACGCGCTAACTCGCTAGTCTCTCACTACTGGAACTGGCAGGTAATCGCCCACAAAACCGAAATCTTTCTTGATTCCGTGGCACAGACTCACCGTGCACAGCGGGCGTGTTGAACAGTCGCGCGTAAAGCTTCTAAGTCGCTTCCTCACCGCTATCAAATTCTATGGAACTTGAGATGGCTGCAGATATCGAGTCAACTCCATCAAGCCACTCTGCCACGTAGCTGTCTTCCAATTCGGCAATAGTTTCTTGACGCAGCGCCTCGCCTGCGATAACTCGCGCACCGACCTTTCCTACTATCGCTAAGGCCAGATCGAAGTGCCCCTTTTTTTCTTGATCCAGTGCGTCTTGTATTAGTTCGTCCATAGAGGCCTTGTCTGCAAAAGACGCTTTCACGTAGCTCTCAAACGATGCGAAGGCGCCAACCAGAGAAGCTTGAATGAGTCCTATTAAGTCGTCAAGCTCCACGTCACCTGTGTCAGCTTTTTCCTCTGTTATCGCCTCAATGTTATGTAAGCCATCTAAAGATTCTTCACGCGTGAGTTTGCCGATTTCGAAACCTCTAACAACCTTACAGCACGCAATTATTACGTCTTCTTCCATTTCAACGAATACTGTGGTGGCCGTCCCGTCCATGTTTTTGTAGTCACTTTGCCTTGCGCAGTCTATCCAGTTGCGCCAGCGCTCCTCATTAAACGGCACGTAGGGCTTCTTTGCGTTTTTCATCTTGTAACCTTGTGTAATTTGTTGCCGACACGTACTTCGGGTATAATTTGATCATATTTATACGTTTCAGCCGCTTGCCGGTAGCTCTAAATAAAGCGTTCGTTCAATTAAGTACGAATTCGATTGCGCCAGCGCGTTGTGCGCACGTGACGCCGTAGGGCGCGTCCGCATCGAAACCTCGGCTGCACCATTGACAACGTAGCCAGTGAACATGAACAGAGCATAACATGTTGATGGTAGAAGCGCACCGCGTGCACAAAATATACGAATTGAACGGCCTGAAAGTCCACGCGCTCAGAGACGTGAACCTGCTAATCGAAAAAGGGGATATGGTAGTAATTATGGGCCCAAGTGGCTGCGGCAAGACCACCCTCCTTAACTGTCTCTCGGGGCTCGACGCACCAACGTCGGGAATGGTCAAAATCGAAGGGATTCCGCTCTCACAAATGAACGACAATGAACTGTCGGAATATCGCGCCACCAGGATGGGATTTGTCTTTCAATCGTTCAATCTCCTGCCCGTCCTGACTGCCCTAGAAAATGTTGAGCTGCCGCTGCTTGTAGCAGGCATTAACGAGAAAGATGCGCGTTTGCGGGCCTTAAGCATGCTCTCGCGTGTTGATCTCGAAGAGTGGGCACATCACAGACCAATGGAACTCAGCGGAGGACAACAACAGCGAGTGGCGATCGCCCGGGCGCTCATAAGCAGGCCAGCAATCATCTGGGCAGATGAGCCGACAGGAAACTTAGACTCAGCAGGCGCAGACCAGATCACAGCGCTTCTGAAAACGCTGAATAAGGCTAACCGACAGACATTTGTTATCGTCACACACGATCCGTCCGTTGCAAAGACCGCGGATCGACTGATCAGCATGAAAGACGGAGCTATACTCTCAGAATCAGCTACGCCCAATGTCTGATTGGCCAAGTGCGCAGATTGAGGGACGTAAATGTACTCAGCGATGTACTTAGCACTTCTCGGCTGCGCCGTGACTGTAATCTTGCTTTTTGCCGCGCTTGCAGTTACAAACAAGTCAATCTTCACAATGGGCGTAAGAAACATCGTACGACGCCCGAAAAGCGCCGCTATTATAGTCGGAGCGCTATTGGTGAGCACAGCAATTATCTCAGGGTCGCTCGTTGCGAGTAGCTCCCTTAGTTATTCTGTCGTCAAGGCAACGTACGATTCACTTGGCAACATTGATGAAACCATTGCCGCGAATGGCCAACCATTTAACTATTCACTATATCAGCACGTTGTAGCAGATTCAGCGATAACTAACAATACAGACGGCATCTCTCCAAGCCTCTACGGGGGGGTCCCATCTGTGGACGATGTTACCAGCGGCATTACGTCAACCGGAGTGACGCTCGTCGGCTTGAACTTCACCCTGGACGCCCCCTTTGGTGATTTTGTTCTACTGAACGACACACACACCAACGCGAGCGATTTGAGTGGCAGTCAAGTCCTAATCAACGACAAGCTTGCGCAAGATTTGGATGCACATACCGGCGATAGGCTTGCCATTTATTACGGCGAGAACGCATCTTCTGTAAAAGCTTACACATTCACGGTTAAGTACATCGCAAAAAACGAAGGCAAGGCGCAGTACGAGTTGAATGAAAATATCTTTATGCAGCTTAGTGCGGCGCAAACTGTTTTTCAACACGAAGGCCAAATCAATGAGATTAGGGTCTCGAACCTTGGCGATGCTGAATCAGGAGCAGCCAAATCTGGTAATGTGTCAGCACTTCTCACGCAAGGCTTGCAAGGGACGTCGCAACGATTCGACGTCAATCCCGTCAAACAAAACATGCTGGCCGCTGCAGATGCGCGTGGCGCCCAGTTTTTAAACTTCCTCCTCGCCCTAGGAACGTTTTCAATCATAACAAGCGCGATGCTGATTGTCACCGTTTTTGTGACGCTGTCTGAACAGCGTAGAAGTGAGCTCGGGTTGGCCCGCGCTTTGGGCATGAAACGAAGGCACGTTATACTCCTCTTTCTTTTTGAAGGGGTAACCTGCGCGATACTGGCCGTAGCCATCGGGTCAGTACTAGGGATCGGAATCGGCGCTGGTCTTATAAATACGCTCAACGCAGCCACTATAGCAGCAAGCCCCGCAGGGGCGTCCCTTGTTCTGCATTATGATGTCACGGACCTCGTGACCGCATTTCTCATAGGTCTACTTGTCACGATCTCAACAATCGCGTTCGCTTCGTACAGAATAAGCAGGTTGAATATCGTCCGCGCGATACGAAATGTCGAAAATTCGGAAAGGGCGCCGCGCCTACCTCGGGGAGCGCCCACTCTCGGCGTGGGTCTACTAGTTTTCGGGTTTGCCGCGTACGGCGTTTCACCTCAAAGTCTAGCAGCGCATATTCTTGCACCCACGCTCATCATCTTTGGCTTTGCCCTCGTCGCCCTAAGAGTCATGAAACGACAGCAGATACTCACGTTAGCAGGAGCAGCTCTCGTGCTCTACAACGCAGGCGTGATCCTTAGCACCTCAGGCTTCAGCAATTTCGCCGCGACGGTTGGTTTCACCGTGAGCTGCCTTCTCTTAGTGCTAGGCGCGGTTCTTGTAGTTCTCGCCAACACTACCTCATTTGTGAAGCTATTCTCCATGCTGTTGACAAAGCTTAAAGCCAGTCAAGCCCTGATTAAACCTTCATCGGCGTACTGCCTCCAAAAAAAGGAGAAATTGGGAACGACCGTTACGATATTAACTCTCGTCATTTTCGTAATGATTGTTGCGCTCGTTACTGCAGCCGTCTATCAGCCAGATATCAGCAAGCAAACCGGCGGATACGACATCCGTGCGACATCAAGCACACCATTATCAAACTTGACAACCCTGGAGGTCCAGTCACCCGCGTCCGAACCCGCCGCAAAACCTGTGGCGCTCTTGAACGCATCGGATATAGACTTCTACGACGGCCTCTTTGTTGCGAATGCAACAGGAACGAGCATAAATGGTCAAGCGCTTTACCAGCAGGGACCTGAAACAAACGTTTATGGCGTAGATACGAATTTTTCTGAGCATGCACAGTACAACTTCGAGGACACTCTTGCGGGCGTCAACTCGTCGGAAACCTGGAATCTGCTAAATAACCCTAACTACGTTATCGTAGACTCAAGCTATTTGTATGGGCACAACGGCACCCAAATCAAAGCAGGCGATGCCATCTCATTTAACGTGGGTAACGGCACCGCACGCTTCTTGGTTGCCGGCGTCCTCGACGAATTCTATCTGCACGGCATTTTTATGAGCAAGCAACAGATGCAGCACTATTTTCCGGAGGTAAAAGGCGATACGCTGTTTCTTATAAAATCTGCGAGCGGGATGAAACCTATCGATCTTAGCTACGACCTCAAAAAAGGTTACAAAACTGCTGGCATCAACGCATTTCTCATTAGCGACGAGGTTTCGCAGATGACGGCGCAGAGCCAACAGCTCTTTCAGCTCACGTCGACCTATCTCGGCCTCGGACTTATCGTTGGCATCGCCAGCGTAGGAGTCGTGACTGTGCGATCCACCATAGAGCGGCGTCAAGAGATAGGCATTATGCGCGCCATAGGTTTCAACCGCAGCCTCATCGTAAAGTCGCTACTGTTTGAAGCGGCCTTTGCGACCACGTTGGCAGCAGCATTAGGCCTCTCGACCGGCTTGGTTGTTTCTTACGCCATATACACTAACTTGAACCAAACCGTGAAAGTTCCGTTCACGATTCCAGTCGTTCAGGTTGTCCTAGTTCTCCTCATCGTCTATCTGGCCATTGCGATCTGCACCGCAATCCCTGCAAGAAATGTGTCGCGAACACTGCCCGCAGAGGCCATTCGCTATGTTGAGTAAGCTCCAATCGAATTCCTGCTAGCAAGAACGGGCCAGGTCCAACCCAAATGCGCGGCCTGCGCCTTCGAACTGCTTCCGTGAGATGGCTCGGCACCGCTTCTTATCGTCTAAAAACTGAGACTAAGCTCAGTCCCGTTTTGAACGTCGCTCTCACTCACCGCGATTTCCTTTGTGACGTTGCCGACCGTCACCTTGTAAGCAGGGTCAGTTTTCATTCCGTAGGGCATCCCGTTCGTCGAATAAGGTACCACAAACACGTGGGTGCCGTTCAGCTGAGCACTCTGTGTGTAGTTGAACGTCCGATTTTGATTTGTGGTGACGTTGAGAGAGAGCGTAGCGTTTCCGTTGCCGTGAACAGCTATTTTTGCGCCTTCAACGTATTCAAAGGTCTTGACGGCCTTTATCTCAGTCGCGCCGATCGTGCCCACCGAATTTGGCGATTCGTGAATTAAGCGATAGTGGCTGAGCCCGTTGCCATCCTCATATTGCAGTCTGACGACCATAGTGTTATAATACGCGTCGGTTGGCACGAGCTGTTGCGTCATTTGGCCATTTTGGTCTAACTGCGCTTGCGTCGTGACGAATGTGTCGACTCCTTGTCCTGATAGAAGCGCAATTGCTTGGAACTTGTCGTTATAGCCCGCCATTTCGTAATCGGTCATCACATACTTGACATTGTCTTTCTGTACGATGCTAGAGGCGTTTGATTCATTCTGGTTCACAAAAAACTGCGCGGCATCGCTGACGCCTGTCTGGAAGTTATTCGCGACAGCTGGCCTATGGCCCAGGAAAATGATCCAGTTCCCATAATCCCACCAGCTCAGCACCCCGTATGCTGGTATCTGGCCCGAAGTAACATTATAGTTTGAAGTTGCTGGCGTGTTGGCGCTCATCCACTGAAGCGATTCTGCCCAGTCAGGTGAGATAACGCCGGAGGCGGTCCTCGCATACGACGTGGTCACACTAATGCTTGGCAAGAGCAAAACGGCCACGACAATGAGGACGCCGAGAAGCTGCGTATATTTTACCTCACGTCCAAAGAGTTGGGGCACCGCCCCAGCCTCGCGTACGCCCGACAACTTGCTATAAGATTTGCCAATAAGCGCGTCCATGATCCACACTATCACGAACCCGGAAAGGATCGCGACGTTAGCAGACAATAGAAACGTAAAACGCGTTTGGATGGCGGCAAGCACAAAGGCAAAAACGCTCCACACGGCAAGCAATAAGGCAGCCTCGTCCTGTTTCTTCCATATACGATATATGAGCACAGCGAGACCGGCGAGTCCAACGAACAACAGAAGCTGGAAGTACTCAGCGGCCGTGCCAAGCTGGAAGCCTCCTGCGCCGCCGAACAGCGGTTGCGCCTCAGCTACTGTCTGCAAGACGCCGCTTTGTGTGAAGAAGCCATACCCGCTCAACACAGTTACAGCGAGGCCCGGATTCCATAGATAGACGCCAATGCTCGCAGCGACCACGAGCGCAGAGATGGTCAGCGGGTAAGCTGCCCGCCGCATGCCCCGCATGTAGTACGCGAGGAATCCGAATATCGCAAAAATGACTATTAGCACCACCAAAAATAGCGGCTGGAACAGAGACAGGTGTAGGGTGTCTATTGTCCGTCCGAAATGGGTCGTGAGACTTACGGGAAGGATCGTAATCAGCGATACGAAAAACATCGTTAACAAGACAACCGTGAGATTATCGGATGCCCGCCGTTTTACGTGGTTTATGCTATACTGTACAATGGCAAACGCCCCGATAATGGCGAGGTACAAGAATGCACCGAGCCACGTCAGCAAACCGGCGGTTACAAAAACACCGGCCAGTGCTGCGTAGAGCAAAGTCCGCTTGTCCCCACCAGTGAAGGCGAAGCGCCGAACCTTGCCAAACGTCAGGTCGCCCTTCAACGCGAGCATCAGGAACAGGAATAAGAGTGCCGGAAAAAGCACTTCCGCAGCGACGTGGTGATTGATATTGCCTACCATCGAACGCAAGATATTCGCTGGGATGACCGTAAGAAGTGCAGCTGCGACGATGCCCGCCTTCCAGTCAAACACGAGCTTTGTTATATAATATATTGGCAAGATCGCGAGAGCCCCCAGGACCGCAGGGAACGTCGCGACGCCAATTTGGTAGTTGACGTGAAACAGCGCCATCGCCGCCAGCGTATATGCCGAAGCGAGAAAATCGTAGAGTGGTGGCCAACCGATCCAAAATCCGGCGGGATAGTTGACATAAGGATCGTAAGCAAGCACGTAAGGAAAATGTTGTATCGTGTTCTCGATTATCCGGAGATGATAGTACGGATCAAAATCGTTGATGATGATGCTGCTGCCTTGGATGGAACTCGCCCATGGAAGTACAATTCGCAAATAGAGAGCAACGATGAAAATAACAAGAAGCATCACGGCCCGTTCCGCGTGCTTTTCTCTAAACCATCCCAAGTTCGTGTGAATCTCCCTCGCAGGTCGCACAATGCAGCTACTAGACCGTTTAAAACGCGTTCGCTTGCCGCGGTGTTGAGGTAGCAACTGGCAGCGCGAACACATATTTTAGAGCATCGTGTAGTATTTATAGTGTGCGCCTTCCAGCGCTCCTTATAAATTGTTTGCAGTAGAAGATGAAGTTGAGTGGCGCTGCTGCGTCCGATAACCGAGAGATTCGATGTTCAGAAGCCAGACAAAAAAAAGCAGACTGCTGAGTAATGAGGATGTCACGTACCTCATCGATCGAGCAGATGACAAGTTCAAGCACGGACAGTTCAGCGACGCTGTCCATCACTACGACGCCGTGCTTAAGCGAGCGCCCAACAATTTCAGAGCGCTGCACAACAAAGGATTGGCATTATTCGCTCTTAGCAAGTTCGAGAAATCGATCGAGTGCTATGACAGAGCGCTTGGGATCAAGCCAAATGCGTCCCACGTGAAGCTCAATAAAGCAATATCCTTAAACAGCAGCAGAAAGTTCCAAGCCGCCAAAAGTTTGTTGGATGAGCTTGTACGACATGCCCCGACGAACAAAGAAGCACTCAACGCCCGGGCTTTGTCAGAATTCAACCTCGGTCTTGATACCGAAGGGATGCAAGACCTCAAAAAAGCCATACAAATTGATCCCGCCTACACTATGGCCTGGAATAACCTCGGATGTTTCTACCTCGGCCTAGGCGAGCTTGATTCAGCTATTGAATGTTTTGACCAAACTCTCGCCGTCGACACAAGAAATTACGATGCCTTTTTGCTCAAAGATATGGCGGCCGAAAGACGCGAAAGAAGGCTAAAGCGTCCCTAATCGGTCAGTTAGCGAATCGCCTTTATCCACCTTTGCTCGCTTCATTCTCAAAAGAGCCTTATCCGACGGCTGCCTTCACGCAACCTCGTAGTCAGCTGGAAATGCAAAAAAAATGTGTAAATAATTTATAAGTAAGGCGTTCAACAAGGCCATCCACAAAAACTGACCTCGCTAACTAGGATCTGCGGGGTTCTACCGACGACGGCGTTTATGTCAAACCAGTCAGCTCTTGGGATGGGGAAAACGGACTACCGGGACATGCTCAAGCGGATGATTAATGATAGCATTGTTATCTTCCATTGGCCGGTAAAACGTGTCAACGACAACGTCGCACAAATAAGCATTGTTGGCTGCGAAGATAGCTCCTTACCTGTCTTGACCTTTAGGGCAACAGGATTTGCTACAACGTTCAAAACCCCCCAACACGCCGAAGCTTTTGTCGTTAACAATATCGCTGGATTCATTCACGTTGGAAATGTTCGAGGAGACGCCTATACCCAAGACCGTTCGATTGCCGAACAACTTCGATTGCATCTCGTGCTAAAACCAACCAGCCAGCGAACGATACTGAGCTGCGAACTCACATTTGCCAGCTCCGGCACATTTGAGACCTTGAATTAACAAAGTGAAATCTCCGACTTTTTCGGGTCTTGCGCATCTCTCTAAGTAATCTCCCAGATCCATCATATATTTACGTCAGTGTAGCGAGAAACTATGTTGGCCTGCCGAGACCGCCACAAGTCCCTGAATTGAACGCGTGAGAAGCATACAGAAAGGACAAACTGAATGGCGTTCGGTTATGTTAGTTTCTCGCTGAGCACGCAAAGGACGCCGCGATGCCACGTGCAAACTTTCGAGGGCTGTAGATGAACGAACACGAATTTGAATTTCTGGATATACCCGCACCTGATCGAGATCTGATCAGAAATTTTGTCAGCGCAGTCCAAGCTTGGGCGCCAAATCTCAAATCGATCGTTCTCTACGGTTCAGTCGCAAAAGGTATTTTTCCAGAAGTCTATGACATCGATATAGTGGTGCTCTTTTCCAGCGATTTCGATCATCCACAGTTTTACGCTGAGGTCTATCGAATAACCACTGAACTTGAGCCTCAGCGCGAACTGCACGTCGTGCTAAAGTGGGAAGCAGAGATAGAGCCAGCATATAAAGAGTTAATTGAGGAAGAAGGAGTCACACTCTTTCCATAAAAGGTGCCGGCTGTTTATTACATCAGGGGATGCACGATGACGTCCTTTTTGGACAATAGCTCGTTTATCGTCGGCAAATCCTTCATTGCGTTGCCGATTGCACTTTTTGTAGCCTGGTAGTTATAGTCATATAGTTTTTTCTTGTCTTTGGCGCTACCGTGAATATAGACTGATGCGATTATCATCAGCTCATTTACCATAGAAGCCGGAATTACGTTTTCTTGAACACTGTCGAGAACTGCTTTTGCTATCGCAGCTTGAACTGGCCCGAACATAAGCTCAGCTTGCGCTTCGCCCTTAATCGAAACCTTATTTACCATAAGCGTGGCCGGCTTGACGGCATAGTTTGGAGCCAATATTGCCAACAACGCAGTATGACCCATTCGCGGCGTCGCGAGACCTGTGAGAAAAGCTGTCTCAAAAGCGCCTCCTTTTTGACCGATTGCGATGTCGATGTGTGCAAGTTCCGGCATTTCCCCAACTAAAGCCTCACCAGTTCGTGTACCTAGTTCCTTTCTCGAGATTTCGCTCTCCATTTGTGTGCCTCGTTCTGACCTAGTTTCAGTGCGCGTATAAATTGTTTGCCGCGTGACACCGCGTCGTGTCTTGATAAAAACCCACAAAAAACTAGAACAATCGATTTCGTCGGTGCTGAAAGGTTTATGTTGATAAAAGGATAGTAAAAACCATGAAAATTGTCATCGGATACGAGAGTTATCATGGCAATACGCGAACAATGGCGTATGCATTCGAGCGCGGAGCACGCGAAGCAGGAGCTGAGACACTGATCAGAAACATACGACAAATAAAGCTTTTCGATGTTAAGAGCGCAGACGTGGTCGTTGTCGCCACTCCTACGTACCATCAAAAACCGCCCTCGAACGTGCGCTACTTTATGAAGAATTATGATAGTTATGATTTTAGCGACAAGACAGCTTTTGTGTTAGGTTCTTACGAAGAACTCGGCGACGCGATAGACCAAACCATAGACTTCTTCCACTCCAGAGGCGCGACTGTCCTCATTCCGCCAATTAGAGTGAAAGGCAAACCGACCAAAGCCGATCTCGAATCGTGCCAGCAAAAAGGATCAGAGATAGCGACCAAATAGCTCTCTTGCCAAGGGCCTCGAAGCCTAGCGCTACAATATGAAGCGTTCAACGGTCAATACTGCGCATTACGCCTTTTTGTTGAAAAAAGGATCGAACTGTCTTGCTTCAGATGAGGCAGCGAACTTGTCTGCGCTTTTGATCCGTTCCATACGGAACTGCTGAGTCACACCAGGTCAATCTCGTGCCCGTCAGCAAAAACTCGCGGCTTGCGAATTATCGCATCGAGGTGCACGCCGGCAACGACGGTTCCTCCAATCGTGCTGTTGTCGCCTAACGCGATGTGCGCAGTGCCTCGCACCTTCTCATCTTCCAAAACAACGCCGATCATGCGCGCGCGCGGATTTGTACCGATTCCGAGTTCTGCGATATTTCGTGCTACGTCTCCGAGTGGGTTAATGATCTTGAGGACTTCCTTCGCACGGTCGCCTTGGACGTCTACGGCGAGTCCTTCTTCGACTCGAATCTTTAGCGGATTTTTCAAAAGTTCGAGCCCAGCCATGGAGCCATCGATCACAACGGTGCCTGTGCAGTTTTCGGGAGCCGTATAGACTTCCCCTGCGGGCAGATTTGTGCTGCAACCTTTCTGTCGACAGCAGCCCATGTCGAGGTTCCATTTCGACGTATCGACTTCGAACGAGATGTCGGTTCCGAGCTCTGACATGAGTCGGATCTCCGACGCACCTTTGAATGTTTCGGCGAGGCGGCGGGTATGTTCCATCACCTCTCGGGGATTCGCGGTCAAACCTCCTTCGACCATCATCTGCTCTGTGACGCCGGGCATGCTCGCCGTTCGCACACCTGCATCGTTTGCCTGCTTTCGCGCGCGTGTATGCGTCAAGGACATCGTCGTAGGGGCGATGACAACGTCAACGCTTCGCATCGCTTCTGCCACCGCTCGAGGAGGCTCTTCTCCGTGACGGGAGCGGGGCGGCATCGTCATCATTATAGCGTCGCAGTCCATTTCGCGCGCGGTATCATACAACGATTTGGCAATTCTAAGCCTCAGCGTGTCGGTGACGATGAGCACGGTCTCTGTTTGTCTTAAGCCGAGGTATGTATGCAAAATGGTCCACGAGCTTTTGTATCCGCTGATAAGCTCACTTCCTTCGAAGTCCTTGAGTGCTCTACCCTTATAAAACTATTTTATGTCATTCAATAAAACGACGCCAAGCAATCGTTGCCCGTGCGCAAGCGTTCCGCAGTTGATTTCGTTTACAAAAACATTAAACTAGCAGCACTGCTATTAATATCTGGTTCAATGAGACAAAGTGACGCAGAAGCAGCGAACAGCGTGCAGATTGAACGGATAAACGATCTATGGGCCTACGTGCTTCCAGATGACAAACTGGTGACTGGAAGCAGTTACGGAAACAAGAAATGCTTCGCGAATTCAAAGGCAACGGGAGCAATCGAAAGCTTGTTTTCACTCGACCTGGGGAGGAACGTGATTGGCTCAACGCTTCTCCGCTACTACGACGCGGAATCTGGCGTGTTACTCGAACAGACCGGCACCGGAGATTTCACAATTCATCCGGCATATCAAAAACGCAAGTTCAAACTTGCCCACGGACTCCGCGTTTCAGAGATCTTCTATGTGCCAAATGCGCCGCAAGACAATCTTGATGAGTGTGCGGCTGCTTATTTAGGGCTAAAGATTGCGAACAAAAGCGCAGACGTCCAGCGGATCTCTATAGTAGCCTACTCGGATCTGCGCCCCAGGTTCCTCGCAACCGCTCCCGACGTAGAGGTCCGTTATAACTACAAAAACACAGCCATAATAGCCAGCAATCAAAGTAATGAGCAGTGGACGAGATTTTTTGGCACGACGGCTAATAATCCAATCTGCTCGTATACCACCGACATTTCAGTGGTCACCGACAACTTCAACATCACCCCCAGTCTGCGCCCCTCGTGCGAGCAGTATGTTGGCGGCAGTTTCTCCGCAGAGCGCTGTTCCGTACAATACGTTCCGCTAGCAAGCAATTCTGCGGAACTGAGTTCAGCAAAAAACAGCACAGACGATCGCGCAATCGTAGGTAGAATCCAAGTAGACATTGACTTGTCACCCGACGAAGAGCAGGAGTTCACTTTTGTGATCGGCTTCTCGATGGCCGGCGATGCAGACGCCATTCGCAAATTTGAGCTGCTCGAAGACTACGAAAAGGTATACGAACAGACAATACGCCATTTCGTGAATCAATCCAGCTATTCTGTGGTCACGACACCGGACCAGGTCATCAATAGAGGGGTGCAGTGGGCGAAGGCTAATATGGCTCGCGTGAAAGCCCTGTATCCGCAAGGTTGGGGGTTCACGAATGATCCAAGCCTCTCCAGCAATATCGTCGCCCGAGACACCGCGTGGTTCGCGTTTGGATGCGACTACGTAGATCCGGAGTTTTCCAAGCAGGCTCTGAGCGTCTTCAAGCGGTTGCAATCGGCCAATGGGCTCATCCCCGAATACTACAACGGCGTGACCGGAGAAGTTGACGACTACCAACTCAACATTAACGACGATACGCCGCTCTATATCCTCGCCGTCGAGCACACGTTCCAGATCACCGATGACCGTTCGTTTCTCGACGAGATGTATCCTTCGGTAGAAAAAGCTGCGGATTACATTATTTCTCAGAAGGACGAGCGTGGCCTCGTATATTGCAAATCAAACGGCGTGGGCGTCTATGGCATCTGCGGCTGGCGGAATATAATCCCAAACTACGCCATAAACGGAGCGGTTACCGAAGTTAATGCGGAATGCTTCGCGGCGCTGCGAGCGACTGCGCTGTTGGCCGATTTTATGGGCAACGACGATCGAGCGGCGTATTTTCGGACCGAAGCCCAGAAGCTCAAGAACGCGATCAACACGCACTTAATCGACCTCAAGAGCGGTTTTTACTACTTAAACATCGACATTTCTGGCAATGAGCATCCGGACGTCACGTGCGATCTGATATTTCCGGTGATTTGGAACGTAGCCACTCCCGCAACATCGCACCTCATCATCGACCGGCTGAACCGTCCCGACTTCTTGACGACCGCAGGCTTGCGGACCGTGCCGCGGACGGCTCTCAACTACCATCCTGAACGAGGATGGGGCCTAACGGGCGGGGTGTGGCCTGACGTTGCCTTCATGTTTGCATATTCGTGCTCGACGCATCAACCAGATGTAATGGTAAACATCATGCGTGGCACATTTCGCCAGTACGAGCTTGACCCAACAAACCAGAACACCGTCCCCGGACAGTTCTCCGAGTGGTATCATGGGGAATCCCTCGTCAATAACGGCATGAAGCTGTCACCGTGGTTCCCACCGAAATACTTGTGGACTGCCGTGGAAGGTGTGTGTGGCGTTGGCCTCTACCGTGGGTTGCACGTCAACCCCAACATTCCCCTTCGATGGAAATGGGTAAGCCTCTCAAACATGCCGTATCATGGCAGCGCGGTGACCTATTTTGCGTGCTGGGTGAAGGGGGATCTCAATATTTTCGCAAACTACCCGTTCGGGTCGAGCTTGAAAAACGTCCGTATCGAACTCGAAGACGATGTTACGACCATGATCCACGAACAGCTCGAAGAGATTCACCTCGTAGCGCTCGCGTCACCATCCCACGTCGTTATCTGTGTCGGCAACATGGCGGCGAGTTCGACTTCGTTCACCTTCAGTGTGAGCGAGATCGTCGAAACCTACATCACGCCCGGCCGCTATCGGATACGGGTGTTTCACAGCGAGATCGACGACTGGTATGATCAAGGAGTGCGCGAAAGCAGCAATATCCGTGGCTTCACCGTCGGACTCGAAGTGGGCGGGTTCAAGCTCATTGAACTGACCGCTCAGGTCGCTTAGCGCGGCCCGTCGTCAAAGCCCTTGAGCCACTCTTCTAGTGAGCGCTTGTCCGTGGCAGCGGTGTTGTCCAGTGTGAGGGGCGTAACGGAGACAAATCCGTTGTTCAGGGCGTAGACATCAGTATCGGGCTGCTGACTATTCTTAAAGTCGCTTCCGATCCAAAAGTACGCGTTTCCGCGCGGATCTAAGCGTTCTATAATCCTAATGTCAAAAACGTTTCGCTGGAGCCGTGTTGTTTTATATCGCGCGACGGTAGCACCCATCGGAACGTTGACGTTCAATACATCTACCTTCGCCGGCAGCCCGCGTACAAGGGTGTGAGCGGCGAGTGTCCGGCCAGCGTCTGCTGCCAAGCCAAAATCTACTTCAGATCGCGCCTCAAAGACGTGTGCACGATGCGCCTGCAGTGAGATGGCAATCGCAGGAATGTCCTGGCTTGCACCCGTTAGCGCGGCACCCAAGGTGCCCGAGGTCATGACGGACTCGGTACTAAGGTTCTCACCGACGTTGATGCCTGCCACCAACAAATCTGGTTTTCGTTTCAAGATCGCGTATTCGGCAATGAGCACGGCGTCCGTAGGGGTTCCGGCGACCGCATACGCTTCGTGTCCCTCAACTTTCGCACTCGATACCCGAATTGGCTCAAAGAGCGAAAGTGACCTTCCTACGCCGCTTTTTTGGACCGCAGGTGCGACGATGATGAGCCTGCCAAGATCGCTTAGCGCGTTTGCAGCTGCGAGTAGCCCCAAGGACTGTATGCCATCATCGTTCGTTATCAGAATTGTTTTTTCGTGCGACATGAAACTCCTTGCAGCTATCAGCGCCTATGCAAACCAAGCCGCGCTCAAGCACGAAGGCCGCTCTCATCACGCCAGCACCGTGAGTAGAGGCGCTTCGTTAGATCCAACGCGTAAGAGTAGCGAACACCCTAGAGCACGGGACGTAATAATCCTTGCGCAATACCGTTGTTGGAGGACCCGCGCCTGTTTGAGGGCATTGTGGGACAGCCTTCAGCGATTCTTATACCACACGTTGCACGCACCCTCACCGGACACCATGCACGGCCCTATCGCTTTGTGTGGCACGCAGACCTTTGCGAAGAGTTTGCAGTCGGTCGGCACTCTGAGCCCCTGCAAGACGAGGTTACAGATGCACCCGGTTTTGACTTCTTTGCTCGTGAAATCGAGATTGTGCCTAAGCCGAGCATCGTAGGACTCAAACTCTCGCTTTATCGCGTAGCCTGACTGACTGATGACAGGAAAACCCCGCCATTCAACGTCAACGACGTCGAATGTCCGTTGCATAAGTTCTTGCGCTTTGACGTTCCCTTCGTAGTGCACGACGCGCGGATACGCATTTTCCACCTTATGCTCGCCATTCACAATTTGCTTAGCGATAAGATACAGCCCGTAGAGCACGTCGTTGGGCTCAAATCCTGCAACTACCTGTGGGATCGGAAATTCCTCGAACGGCCGCAATCCAATAATGGTACAGACGTGTCCCGGCAGCAAAAAGCCGTCGATTTGGGCCCCTGATTCGTGTACTTGCTCCAAAAGCCACCGTAGCGCCGGCGGAATGAGTCGATGGGAGCACAGTATCGAGAAATTACGAGGTAGCGTCTGCAATAGCGCTACCGACGTCGTTGGCGCCGTCGTTTCGAACCCGACAGCGATAAACACCACTTCATTGTCGGTTTTTTTTGCGAGCTCCACGGCGTGCGTGATGCTACCAACGATGTGCACGTCCCCTCCTGAGTCGGCAAGAGATCCATCGGTCCCAGGCACGCGCATCAAATCTCCGTAGGTCGCCACCGTAATGCCCTCCCTTGCCATCTTTATGGCCGCATCGATTTCGCCTTGGGGGGTGATGCACACCGGGCAGCCGGGACCCATCACCACACGCAAGTTTTCCGGCAAAAGGGATCTCACGCCAAAACGAGTGATTGATGCCTCGTGGGTGCCGCAGACGTGCATTATTTTGATCTCGTCTCCGTGTTTGCGGACGAGCTGGCCAATTTTGTCGGACAGCCTAAGTGCGGTTTGGTGGTCGCGATAGTCTACGTTCAAAGTCCTTCTCCTGTTAGTAAGCAGCGCCGATTCGTCGCCAAGGCGCCCTCACCACCTAACTTCATATGGAATACAGAGTTGAGCCATACTAAAAATATTTAGCTATTCTAGAAGCACGTGCGACATTTCACAATAAACAACGATGTCGCTCTGGCCGCGAATAAGCCTCATAAAACGCCGTAACCGATATTATGGTGTGTAGCGACGCCCCTGCAGCAAAAAAGGCAACTGCGATTCAGGTTTCCAACCGACGTCTCGGCGGAGTGAGCAGACGTGACACAGAACAGCGCGCACTGCACGCGCAAAAAAGATGCCGAACGTCGATCGACATCCGTAAAAACAAGCATATAGTCAACAAAAGTCACGAGAGAATGGGGCGTAAGCCGCCATTTTCGCTTACATTAAACCAGGTTCCATACCAATGCTTAATCGAACGCAGCCGAATCTAAGCTTTGATCTGCGCGGCAGAGAATCCTTTCGCCGCAAGGATGTCTTTGACTCTGTCCTTGTGATTCCCCTGCAATTCAATGAGGCCGTCTTTCACAGTTCCTCCGCATGCAAGTCGTGCCTTGAGGTAGCTCGTAAGCTCTACGAGGTCGATTTCGTGAGGGTCAATTCCCTCGATAACAGTCATCTCCTTTCCGTAGCGCCTTTTGTTTACCTTCACAGTTACTCGTTGCTGTTCCTTGGCTACTTCTTCACAAATGCATAACTCGCTAGGGAGTCCGCAAACGGTACACATTCCAGAGCTCATGCCTTTTTAGAAACCTCCGATTTCTCGGTATATCTAATTATATCGCCTCAGATTATATAAACATTAGAGTTTTTTCAGGGGCTTTTTCGGCTTCTTGCCCCCAGATTGAGCCGCTTCCGAGAAGACCCATACGCAAAATTCTGCCTTTAAGAAATAGAAAAGATACGCCGACGTGACAAAAACTGTAGGGTGCTGCGGCCATCGACAGTCAGGTTCTTTCACTTCTACCTATAAATAGATTTTTTACTGATCGTGTTTTATGTGACTAGCATGCAAGAACTTGCCAACGACGAAGCTGTCGCGTTTATCAAAACGAAGAAGTACGGAAATTTGGCGCTGTGCAAAAGCAATCAGCCGTACAGCATTCCGATCGCCTACACGCATGCCGACACCGCAATTCTCCTCTATCAACACTCCCGCGGACGGACGCTCGAATATCTTGAGGCAAACCAACGGGCCTGCTTCGAAATTCACGATATTAAGGGCTTCAAAGACTGGAAGTCGGTCATCATTGAGGGCTGGATCAGCCGCGTCACGAATCCTGCGGAACTCAGAGAGGCACTCAAGACGATTGAAAAGAATATCGATTTGATGGACGGGTCGTATGAGGAGACCGCACGAGCCATCACGAGTGGCCGAGTCGGAGGCGTCTACAAGATCTTAATCGAGAAGCTCAGTGCCGTTCAATCGTCTGAGTAAGCGCACCTGCCTCGCCGATAGGAGCGGCCCACTTCTTCCAAACTCGCCACGCAACCTGCGGGGCGGCCTTCATAGTGTAGATTGCGCTTAAATACCGTCGCACAACCTCGTTCGCGCCTTCTAGCCCTTGAACAGCTTCTTTTCTCACGCTAAACATCCGCATTTGTTCGTCTCAAACAGGGCCATGGGCTTGGTCGGCTTTTCCGCACCTATCGTGGGAAATGCGCCCCATTAAAACTGCTAAAGCTATATGACTTTAGCTACGAGTCTTATAGAGTCGCGCTCTCGTCCGTCAGCCGTGTCGAACCGGGCGGCAACTCAACAGTTAGACGAGCGACGTCGACGCGGGCGCGAGCGAAATGGGAGGCGTGATGAGCAATAATGAACTGAATTGGAAGATTGGAGGCGAAGCCGGATACGGCATCATGACCGTCGGAGAGATCTTCTCAAAAGCATTTATCAAAGGCGGTTACTACGTCGTTGCACACACCGAATACCCTTCGCTAATCCGCGGTGGCCATAACACCTTTCAGGTCAGGATAGCCGCACAGCAGATACGGGCCCCCACGCAGCCCGTCGACGTCCTTGTGGCGCTTAATGCCGAGACGATCACGCTGGATCTGGACGATTTAGTCCCGGGAGGGTTGCTTCTTTATGACGCGGCAAATTCCGACGTTGCGCCAGCGCGCAAAGACATTACCTTATGCGATGTGCCGCTCGCGCAGCTCATTGCAGACCTGCACCTTCCCAAGGTGGCCATAAACATGGCCGCGATGGGCGCCTCTGTCGGCCTGATCGGTTTTGAGCTTAGCGTGTTAAACGCGGCCATCGAAGACGCGTTTGGAGGCAAAGGCGAAAAAATCGTCGAACAAAACGTTGGCGCCGCGAAGGCGGGATACGATTACGTCACCCGTACCTACCCGGAGCCGTATAAGGGCGGGCTGACCCCGGTCGAAGGGCTGCCACGGATGACGCTAACCGGAAACGACGCGATCTGTATGGGTGCCTTCAAGGCCGGAATGAAGTTCATCGCCATCTATCCGATGACGCCGACGCATACCATTATGACGTACATGGCCGCGCACGCGCGCGAGTATGGCGTGATGATGATACAGCCGGAGGATGAAATCGCAGGGATCAACCTCGCCGTTGGAGCCAGTTTTGCGGGCGCGCGTTCAATGGTAGCGACATCAGGGGGTGGCTTTTCGCTTATGGTGGAGGGACTCGGCCTCGCCGCGGCGACCGAGAACCCGCTGGTCGTCGTCGAAGGTCAGCGCCCCGGCCCTTCCACGGGGCTGGCAACGCGAACGGCCCAAGGCGACCTCCGGTTCTGCCTCCACGCGTCACAAGGGGACTTCTTCAGGGTCGTGCTCGCACCTGGCGACCCCGCAGAGTGCTTCTACGAAACGTTCAGGGCGTTCAATCTCGCTGATGTGCTCCAAACGCCCGTGCTCGTTCTCACCGACAAGCACCTGGCGACGTCGTTTTTCGCGGCAGAACCGTTCGCAACCGAAGGACTGCGCGTTGACCGCGGCTTGCTACTCGCAGAGGGCGAAGTGCCCCCCGATTTCAAGCGCTACGAGACGACACCGAGCGGCGTGTCGACGCGAACCGTTCCCGGACTGCCAGGCGGCATATTCAACGCAAACAGTGATGAGCACGACGAGCTTGGCTATTTCTCGGAAGACGCCCCGATGGTCGCCACGCAGGTCGACAAACGCTGCCGGAAGTACTTCACCGCCGCTACACTCGTCCACGGGATCAAGTTCCACGGCAACCCCGGGGCGGACACCGTGCTCGTCGGCTGGGGCTCGACGAAAGGAGCGATCCTCGACGCGATGGACCTTCTACGAGCGAATGACGGCGTTGATCTGGGATTCCTCCAGGTCGTATTTATGAGTCCCTTCCCCTCGCAACTGGTGAAAGAGCGCCTTGAGGGGGGGTCTCGCGTTATTTTGATCGAAAACAACCGTGGAGCGCAGCTCGGCAGCCTGATAAAAGAGCACGCGCAGATCAGGCCTGACCACACCATCTTGCGGTACGACGGGCGGGCGTTCTTTGCGGACGAACTCTACACTCGCATCAAGGAGGTGCTCTGAAATGGGAGACGTGCATCGCTACGACGTGCCCGACACACGGCCCACGTGGTGTCCGGGGTGCGGAAACTTTGGGATCTGGAATGCGATGAAAGCCGCGTACGCGAGCATGGACCTCGCCCCCCATAAAACGGCGATCGTGTGCGGCATCGGGTGTTCGGGAAACCTCAGCTACTGGATTAACACGTACGTACTCCACAGCCTGCACGGGAGATCAATCCCGGTGGCACAGGGCATAAAACTCGCGAACGGCGACCTGACGGTCATCGTGCACGCGGGCGACGGCGACACATACGGTGAGGGGCTCGGCCACCTGTTGCACGCGGCGCGGCGCAACATCGACATCACGGTGTTCGTGCACGACAACCAGGTCTACGGCCTCACGACCGGCCAGCCGTCGCCGACGAGCTTCAAGGGCACCAAGTGGAAGGTGGCCCCAGAGGGCATCGTCGCGTCGCCCGTGACGCCACTGCCGCTCGCGCTGCTTGCCGGGGCGACCTTTGTCGGGCGCGGCTTCAGCGGCGAGAACAAGCACCTCAGCGAGCTTATGGCTAAGGCGATCCGGCACAAGGGATTCTCTCTGGTCGACATCGGACAGCCGTGCGTCACGTTCAACCACGTCAACACCTGGAAGTGGTGGAACGACCATGTGTACACGCTCGAGGAGACCGAGCACGATCGCTTCGATTACGAGCTCGCGCTGAAAAAGGCGCAGGAAGCCGGAGACAAGCTACCGATCGGGGTTCTGTACGAAGCCGACAAGCCGACGTTCGACGATGAGTATCGGTCCTTGAACGCCGAGCCCCTCGCGCACGTGCCGATCGACAATATCGACGTCGACAAGCTTATGGCGCGGCACCTTTAGGCTTTAGGTTTTAGGCTTTAGGTGCGCGCCTGCCCGCCGCGGGCTTACGAAAGATCATCACGTACTCGTGCTTGAACAGATAAAAGCCGCCCACGAGCGCGCGGTACTTCCACAGGTTGCCGTTCTTTCCCTTGCCGCGTTCGTTATTGAGGATCTCTTTGATGTTGATGGCTTTGAGAACAAAACCCGCGTCAGTGCAGCGCTGCATGCACATAAATCCGAGCGGGACAAGCCGCGAGTCCACGTACTTGTCACCGATCACGAGCGCCATGAACCCGGCCGGTTTGAGCAAGTCATACGCGTGCCGCGCGACCAGACCGATCTTATCCAAAAAAGCCGCCTCTGTAGGCACGCGCGACAGATCGCCGTCGAGCTCACTGAAGCGGATAATATCGTGATAGGGCGGATGCAAGATGACGCAATCGGCCGCGTTGACGTTCCATTCCCTCAGCGTGGCGCGCACGCGCTTCACCGTTAGCGCCGTCGTGGAGTCACCCACAAGCACGGCGACCGGAACGTCGTACGGGTTTTCCGCGCTATTTATGCGCTCGAGTGAGCGTTCAGCGACGCCATGGTCGATCTCAACGCCGAGTCCGGCTCTGCCGAGCCGTTTGCACTCGATGAGCGTTGTGCCCATGCCGCTGAAGAGGTCGACGACGACCTCGCCGCGCTTCGTGAAACGGGTCAAGACCTGATACGGGATCTGCGGGATGAAGTTGCCCCAGTAGTCGCCGACGTGCGGGCCGGTCTTGTCGCGCGGGCCGAGCAGCCATAGGGAGTCGAGGATAACGTCGTCGTAGTCCTTCCAGCGGGAGAGATCAATATCGGAAAAGTCGGTTGACTTATGGTTGTCGGGCATAGGTGTGTGCGCGAAAAAGCCGTAAAGCGGCCTTGCTCGCGGTTTCTGTACCAAAGCAAGCGGTGACCGAACGATAAACTTATCTGTTTTGCAAGGGACGTGAGGAGCAGGGCTCGTGGTCTAGGCGGTTATGACGTCGCCTTCACACGGCGGAGGTCGCCGGTTCGAATCCGGCCGAGCCCATCGTTGTTTTTCCAATCAGCCACACTCGAGCCGTCCATTGAGGCTTTCCCGCTAGCGAGGATTATGACGAGAAATAAGCACAACAAGGATAAAAAGTTGCACAACTCTGACGAAAAGTTGCACAACTCTCACGCGCCCGATCTGACGTGGCAAGAGATGACCGATCTATCGCCCGAAGACGAAGTTGAAGGCGGCTCGGAAATCTACTACTTCACCGATGAAGACGGCAACGTTCACTCGCGCGAGTTCCTTACCGAGGAGCTTATTCCCGACGAAAGTGAAGTCGAAGGCTCGCCAGCAGGAAAACCAAGCGGGAAACTTCAAAAACTGAAGCCTGGAGCAGTCGATATAATCAGCCTCCAAGCACCAAACGAACCCTTACAGCAAGTCACGCTGCCAACGCCGAAATCAGGGGAACCTCCGCTCGACATTCGACTATCTAGTGAAGTCGTCCCAGATCTTATCACAAAGGAACAGCCACAGCGGCGGAGCGATGTTCTCGCTGCGGACAAACAGGTGATCGTCCATCTTCACGACGGCTCAGTTGCTACCGAGCCTGTGGGTGTTGCACGTGAGTATCACAAAAATGCTCCTCTCACACTCTACTTCACAAGGGCGGACCTCGATGCATATATCGCATACCGTAGCGAAGGGATGGCGAAGAAATCAAAAGACTGGATCAGCAGATCTTCTGAGGTTCTGTGGCAATCGACAAAAGGCGAGATTTCGCACCAAACCGTTACAGGCCTCAGAACGTTTGTTCTTGATAAATATCAATCACGAGATTCGCATTCGAAAGTGCTGAGCTTCGCAGTCGGATTTCTCAGTTTCTTGGCTCAAACAAAAATCGATCAGCGCTACCTCTCTTTTAGGCTGTTTCTGGAAAGACCGAAGACCATAAAAGTTAAAAAGGCACTTACGGAGAGGATTGTTACTCGTGAAGATATTAAGACAGTGTTTCAGAGGATCGCCGCTAAGGAAGAGAAAGGAACTGATCCTTCGAAGATACGGAACTACCGCGCTTTCACACTCCTAGCATCATACACAGGATTACGACCGAGCACAATCCAGCGCTTGACTGTTGGGCAATTCAAGGCTGCACTCAAGGAAGAGAAGCCAGTGCTTCACGTTCTCGCTGAGCAAGAAAAGAACAGGGTCGAGCATTACGTTCCGCTGCATTCATCTGTTGTTAGCGCAATTAACGAGGTTTTAGCTAGCGATTTTGACGAAAATGACGATGCCAAGCCCTTCTTTATGTTCCACTCGTTTGAAAAGTGGCTTGAACGGCAAAGAATCCCCCTTCCGCGAGTACGAGATGCAAGCAAAGCACATCTGTGGTTAAGCGACTTCCGCAAGTTCGCCGAGCAATTTGGAGACGTCATTGGCTGGGATGCGACAAATCGCAAGTATGTGTTGGCGCACGGTATGACTGGCGTAGATTGGGAGCACTACAAGCACCCCCTTCCGGAGGATGTCTACGATACTTACCTGCGATATTGGCGACAAATCGAACTCGCAGATCGAGATTCAGATTGATGCTTAAACGACAGATAAAAGCGGAAGAAGAAAGAGTTTAGGAAGCTAAGGTTTACATTCATAAGCTAGCCAGCTTTCCGTCTGAAGGCAGAGCATTACAGGCGAGACTTTTACCAAGACAGACAAGCGTGAATACGACTTGCGCCACTTACATTTTTAGCAGGAGCTTCAAGAGGGCATTATTGAAATACTCTTCGGGTCAACCTTTGACGATTCTCTAGTATGTTAAGCGCTGACATAGCAATAGGGGCCGCGCAGCTCTCCTCTTGCATCAGTTGAAATTATCTTCACCACGCTTGACACGCGGTAACCATGTGCAAAAAGAACGAACGAGTTACGAATTCTCAGCAGCTCTAACCAACGTAAATCTGACAGATTACCCAACACGGTTAGCCCAAAACTACTGTGCAGCCTTCTTGCTTGCTCCCTGCTCTCTCTCCTTAAAATATTGAGCTACTTTCTTTAGATATGCCTTATCCGCTTCCGGATCTTCTCCTGGTTTCGTATCCGGAGCCTTCACATAGGGCTTGTCGTGCTTGAAAAGCTTTGGATCACTTAGCATCTCGTCGCTGATTTCTGGGACGCCATCTTTCGGGTCTCCGACAACGATAACCGTATACTCTTTTTTCTTGGGATCTCTTATAATGATAAGTTGATTCTCAACGTCAAATCCGACGTTATCCCAATCGGTATTTTGACCAAGTGAGATGACCTGGCCTTCTCGTTTGGCTTTTGCCCAATCGGTCGGTTCTCTGCCTAGCAATTTTCTCATCGTTTCACGCGTGTGGGAGTAGCGGCGAGAAATGCGGTTATAGTCCGAAGGTTCAACGGTTACACCATCATAGCGTAACTCAAACTCACCTTCGCGGACAAGATGACTTTTCCAGTCAAAAATGACATTCGCTGGTTCGTTAACCGACATCTTATGCCTTACTTTTTCAATGGTGGCAATCCATGTGACGATGAATGGATGTAGGTCATACGATTTCAGGTAGTAGCCTTCTTTCCCTTCCGGATCGAAGCTTCTGTTGTGTATTTTGTGGTGGAAATCTGCGTCATTTTCAAACGTCTCATAAGTGTCCGTGGCCTCAAATTTTACTCGTTTAATTGTATTGGAAGGTGGTCGTGACAGAAACCTGTCTGATTTTAGATTCCGTAGGGCCCACACAGCGGCAGCTTGTTCAACAGCCTCCTCAGGCCAATTCCTATACCGTCCTTGCTTCCCTGGCTTTGAGTACGGCGTTGGCCTTGGGATCAACCCTTCTCGTGCCCAATTGCGAAGAGTGCTTCGTGGTAATTCTTTCGGCCCCAGTCCTACTGCTTTCAGCCGATTGGTGAATTCGTCGTGATCCATGTCATACAAAATAGATGATTGGCTTCTTTATATGGTTTATGTCCAACATCAGGACACAGAAATCTATCTATCCCCAGGAATTGTATACCGATTTGTGCAGATTTTTATCAGTCTGCAAAGGGTGAAAATGGAAAAAAGCGCACCAAAGCCATATTGCGGTTCAAGACGGCTTACGGACGATCTCGATGATGAAGTTCTAGGCTTTGTCTTGCAAGTGGCAGAAGCATCAGCAGGTCGCATCGCTATTGAGATTGAAAGACCCTACTCAACGGTTATGGTCCGCTGTCTCAAGCTGGAGGCCGCAGGGCTTCTGCACAGCATTTGGTACAGCAACACGAGACGGTTCTATGTGGAGAATGCTGAATGACGTGAAAATATCCGGCAAAATTGATATTTAGGTGATTAATCGAAAATGGCAAATCAAGGCCTTGGCAGGGTTACACACGCAGAACCCGACTACACGTCAGTAATCGGGTGCGAAGATGTTACAACGAAGTGCATTGAGCTGTTAACCACGCGAAATGCTTTGCTTGAGTTCTACCTCGATTTGTCTAAAACTCGATTGCTAAGTGAGCCCATAGTACGTGCTTTTGCCTTGCTCTTGTTGCCACGGCTCAAACTCGGTTTGCCCCTTAACTCAAAGTATCTAGATCGATTATTTGCTGATACGCTGGTAAACTCATCTTTGGCAAACCTAGTCTTCGAATACTTACCCCCCAACCTCAAAGAGAGATTTATTGTCAGCAACCCGTTTGCGGGGTTTGGACAGTTCATTGCAACTAGCGATATTAGTTCGAGTGAGAATGACAGAACGCTCAGCATACTGGGCCCGATTAGTTCATGCAGCAGCTTTGAGTATGAAACAAAATCTGCGGCCTTTCGGTCAGCACTCGGAATGTTGCTCGAAGATGAGCATTCCATTAACGAAGAACTCGGAAACCGCAAGTTGCCAGTCTACACGCAACAGCAGTCCGATCATCGAACAGCCAACCTTATTGAGGCGTTGGGTGGGTATTTTGCTCAGCATGACTACAGTGGGCTGCACTATCAGCAACTAATCGTCATAGCTGAGTGCATCGCGTTCGTGAAGCGTTTCTGTCGTTGCTGCTGGCGCGTTGAAACTGAAGATGTCCTTGAAGCGTGGTTTTTCATCAATTTTTTCAAGCAGCCCAGCCCGCCTCTGAGTCAGAACTCTAAGAAGATATTGCATTACATTTGGAGGCAAAACAGTGAAGGAAAGTTCCCAACACAGCGCAGAATCATAAAGAAGACTGGATTGAGCGCTAAGGTTGTTAATAATGCTGTGGGGTTGAAGATTAAACGGCCAGGAGGGTCAGGAAAGCTGATACTTGAGGGATATGTGGAGTACAATATTGATCAGCAAGGTTACCAACTTTCTCAATTAGGAGAATTTGCGCTAACCAACGATTTTCATATAACGGTCGATGGTACGACCTTTCTGCCTAAATCGATTCTGGAGGAATAGTTTGTTAACCCGTTCTCCCCGTTCTACTGTTCTCCATGTTCCCACAGGTGAACTCCGAAAGTGTCAGGGGTTCAAGAAAGAACTCAAAAGTCTTTCTTCAGGTTCAAAAAAGCGCTCGGTTGTAGTGTTTATTCTTTTGGATTATATGTACTTGTGTTCCCACCGTTCTACCTTTTTTTTCGTGTTTTTCGAAAATGTTTACTCTCCTCCTCATTCGCGGAAGAGGATCGAGAACGATAGCAACAGGAGAACATTGGGAACGCTATCAATTCTGCAGCGAGAGCAAACATGAAAATCACTGGCCGGTATTACACGATTGATGGCAAGAACTACCCGAGCGTTACCTCGATACTCAACGTTCTCAACAAACCGCAGCTAGTGAACTGGGCAGTGCGGCTCACACGTGATTCTCTCAAACAGGAACTCTTTGCTCTTCAACGCGCTAATTCGCTTCAAAACCTTAATGCCGATAACCTCCTCGCGAAAAGTGCTTCAGAACACAATCGTGTCAAGAACGCCGCTGCGGATCACGGTATAGATATTCACCGCCGTATTGCGGCATATGTTGGTGATAAATCTAGTTATATGTCAAAAAACGTTCGAGATCCCGTCACAATCGCCTTTCGCGCGTGGCAGGATTCCGTCCAGTTTGTGCCGATCGCCAGCGAAAAGCTTGTGGTAAGTCGCGAACACGCTTATGCAGGGACTGCGGATCTTATTGGCACTTTGAATGGCAGGCTGGCCTTGCTCGATATCAAAACTGGGCGGGGTGTTTATACAGAATACAAACTTCAGTTAGCTGCTTACGCGTTTGCGTGGGGTGAAATGACAGGTAGTTTTCCTGAAGTCTGCATGAACTTGCACATCAGAAGCGACCGCACCATCACAGAGGCGAACACCTTTACAGCCGCTGAGCTGTTTCCACTCTTCCAAACCTTCCTGGCAGCGAAGCGACTATTTGAATGGCTTTCGACGCAATCAACGGCGAGCCAAGACGCTGCAGTTACAACGCAACAGAGGCATATCTTCGCATAACGCACTCTCTTTAAGAATTCATAAAGAAGTCAAATCGAGCAGCAGATCCATCACATCGTTAACAATGTCTGCAGGCACATCTTCACAAAAAAACTCTGCGGTCGGAGTCAAAAACGTTGCGAACCCAACAGATTAGCAAGGCCAAGACGGGCAGGCCTTCGAAGCTAACTGAATCCAGAATGGAAACACTCATCGAAGCCTTACGGGCAGGAGCGTATCGCATCGACGCGTGTCGCGCCGCTGGCATCCACTATAACACGTTGTTGGCTTGGGAGAAGAAAGGTGAGACCCAAAAGAAAGGTGAGTTTTCAGAGTTTTTGGATGCCCTGCGGAAGGCGGAAGCAGAAGCCGTCATTACAAACGTTGAGGTTATCACCAGGGCTGCCCAGGATGGCGATTGGAGAGCGGCCGCTTGGTTCTTAGAACATAAGTATCCGGACAAGTGGGCGAGAGTAGAGAAGCGCGCGGATCAGGTCCAACCGTTCACCATCGTATTTTCCCGCGAGGTAAAAGACGTTTGAGTGCTGGACCTCATAGGTCACTTCCGGAAGCAAGAACCGATTAAGCTGCTCATGCCCAAAATAGATGAATTGGCAAGTGTCTTACCCGTTGCCCAATCTCCTTTCATAGTGATTAGTGGACGTCTTGTCCATGTTTTTTAAATGCTCTTTTTTATCCTAACGCGATAATGGACTCTCACATATGCCCGACATCACAAGTTGGTCGTTACTCTGTTCACGTAGTCGTCGTAGACCAACGTGGTGGCCTTCGCGTTCTGTGGGATTTCAAACGCTACCTGCCCTGTCACCTTTTCTCCGGGATTCGTGTGTGATACGCCGTTGAGTGCGTTGTTGCCGAGATATGACGAAGAAGAGTATTGATATACAGTCCCGTCGCTCGTGGTGAGTTTAAAGTAGTAAGGGTCGCCAATGTCGAAGTTATTCTTGTTAAGATTTGTCACGGTCACATTGAAAACGAGATACGTATTTCCTGGGTTAGGCGTGCTTACTGAAAATCCACTCCCGAGTTGACTGCTTGTTGTCACGGAATTGACCTTGACGGCGACGCCAACTGCACCTGTACCTCCGCCTGACGAGTTCTGCGTTGTATTGCTTGTCACGCAGCCAGTGGTCGCGACCAAAACGAGTGAGCCGATAAACAGCAATGGCAGCGCGTATTTGAGCGGCGTTTTGATATAGCGTTTCATCATCCTAGCTATTGGATTCATATTCTTTCACCCCGTGTTTTGCCCTGTAGTCGCCTGCACTGCCACCTGCTCCTTTTTCTGCGTGAGAATGATGATGCCCCCTACTAAGAACAGGATAAACGTTAGCACACCAAAAATACTGAGCGATATGACGACTCCAAACGCTCCGATTATCATAAGAGCTGCACCGACGATTTTCCGTTTTCATCTCGACATGCACCTGAACAAGGAGGACGCGCACCTCTACCGGATTTTCAAGGAACGGGTCTCAGTGCCCGAGCAAGGGAAGGCGATCGGTATCATGGCAAGCAAGATCCCCCAGGGACGATTCTCGGAAGTGGTCGCATGGCTGTTTCCGCTAGTGGGACTGGACGATCGTGAGACCATGGTTCACATCTATCAGATGATGATGCCTGAACCTGTCTTCGCCTCAACAAAGGAACTCATCAAAAAGTCCATCGGCAGCGACTGGGCCGAACTCGCGCAGCGCATCCCGACGTTATAGCCCCCCACTTTTAGTAAGTGAAGGATATGGTATTTCCTGAGTCCAGGTCTGCATAGTCTAGCAGTCCAGTTAGTCTTTCCTACAGGCAGTTCCAAGGCAGTCACTCGTGTGGACTTCTGCGTCAGCCAGTGAACGGGCCCTGTAAATCAAAGGAAATCGAAAAAAGAAACAAATAGCTAGGAGATAAGGACGGATCAGAAGGAACTCGCTATGTTCCTGGCTCATGCCTACACAAAAATTGGGGAGAGTTGCGCCACCCTTAACCAACTCTCATTTTGACCGTTATTCCTAGCGGCGAGAGTTAAGCGAGCTTCAATAGATAAAGCTCAGTGATACAAAGATGCCGCTGCCAAAAGTAGTTATTTCTCAGCAAACGACACGGGCCAACCAACCTTCTACTCCAGAAAATGGCAATGTGTTCTTACGAGATTTTCCAAGTTATCGTATGCAGATAAATCCACTAGAGAATCATCAATCATGTTTATGATATCAGTTTTAAGACCGTCATCACTCAGATATTTCTTGTCCTCATCTATTAAGCGCTTTAATTGTAAGAATAAGAGCAGCGAGCGACGGGCATAATCAACCACCTTTCTTGCAAGGTCAGAACTTTTTTTGAGATTTTTTTCTTCTATGAAGGAGCCGTGCGCGAAGCTACTACGTATACCATACGCGATTTTTACGTCTTCTCGAATATCTGACGGGGTTGTTGGGTCATCGAATCTAGCAAATCTTAGTAACCCCGCTACCCGCAGCTGTAACCTATATGAGAGCTCCGCCTCACCCGTGAGGTATAATGCTTCCAAGCACGTTACTGCAGAGGAGATCTGGTGATCCACACCTTCCATATCTGATAGCGAGTCGTAATATCTCTGAAGAGCAATGTGCAAGGGTCTATCTGGATTGCGCTTCTTATTTTCAGCTTCTGAGAGGCTCTCCGTTGTTGGAAACAGCGCTTTAACTTGCTTAACAAAGTCCGTCAATCTGTCTTTGTCTTCTTTGCCCAAGACGTATTTGTATAATGACTTTGCAGCCGCTGTCCTATCCACGCGGTTCCCAATGAGAAGAAGATTCTTTGTGAGTTGGTCATATTCAATATAAAAGAGATTTATGGACCCCAATTTGAAAAGCCGCAAACAGTTAATTAGATTATCCACTTCATTCATTACCTGCGCATCCATGGGCCCCTTATCGCTCACTTTTGACGCGTATGATAATTCAAGAATAGCGTCCGACCCCTGATAATTCAGAAGTATGTCGTGATCGGAAGACCGATCATAATCGGGCACCGCATACTCAAAATCAGAAGGCAGCGGCTTTCGAATAACCAATTCGTCGCCGATCGCGAACCGACAGTTTTGAGGGTCGTCGCACTCAAGCAAGATGCCTTCGATCCAAACCTTCGGCGCCCAATCGACGACTAATTCTTCCCAAAGACGGAGAAATCTCGCGATGTATTCCTTGATCCCCTCCTTTCCCTCGCAATCAATTGGAATATTGTGCATAAGCTGATCTACTAGGGAGAGACCACGATCTTCGTCGGTCTTACATCTGATTGATACGTCCCTTGAAACTTCTCTGTAATCTTCTCGTTGCTTGAGCCAAGCGCTTAGCTGGTCCATCCCATCAAAAGTAAGATCAGTCCGGTCCAATCGCAGATCTCTTGAGCGTGCAGGGACACCATCCTTGTAATCGAACTCAGTCACTTCAAATTTCTTGTAGGAGACTATTTCAGACTCGATGGTACCTACTTGTATCGCAGCTCTCACTTTTTTCCAGAGATTTGCGAGCTTCGATAAGAGTTCATCAGTTTCATTCATTCATTCCACCGTCTTCCCTGTCGCAAAGGTGACCTGTGCAAAAAGATACAATTTTTTATGTAGGTAGCGTTGCTGTTGCGTGGGTGATATCTTTCCGGCAAATCAACACCGCCCATTAGGATCACAACCACATTGAAGGTGATAATATTGACGCTCAAGGGCTTCTTTTGGCTCCTATCGCATAGATGCTGCGCAAGCAAACAACAATTAGACTCCCGCGGTATCTCAGCCGCCGAAGCTTGCTTTTTGGCCGAATGCGGTTAACGATTTGCCGACTTGTCAACAGATTTCTTGACACTACTGCACTGCGAAGAACCACGCTCAAAATCGCAACCGTTATTGCCGATAAGATGCCTTTTCGGCAATCGTGAAGAACACCACCGACTACCTCGAGAGAGCAGGTCGATCAGGAGATTGCAGCCGCGCACGAAACGCCGCGCGTGTATCGCGTTAGCTGTTAACGATCACAACCGGTTTAGTGTAATTGCTTCTCAATCGTCGGTCGGGCTGTCTCATTCATCATTTAATCATCATTTAATCATCATTTAATCATCAGATTTACGCAACGTATAACGAACACTTCGACCCTTCCCCGTAACTTTTAGGACACTTTTTGCGACCAAGTTTCTAAGATCTTTGAAAGCGCCGTCATGTGAAAGTCCAGTTAATTGACGGTATTCGCTGTTGGTAATGCTCCCTTCTTCTTTTACCCACATGACCGCTTTAATCTGTCTTTCAGTTAGTCCCTTCTCGCGCAGCTTCTCTTCTGTATAGATATCTTTGTAGAGATACACAGAAAAGCCCCCCATCTCTTCCTTGAACTCAGGCTCAGGCAGGCCCGCCTTTTTCATCTCTTCTACCATTCTGAGCGTTCCGGTGCCGTACTCCTCGGCGTATCCCGCAAGGCGCAGCACACGAGCGATCAAAGGGTTACGCCCGATCGATTTGTGATCCCTCTTAAGGTCCTCAACGGTGAGGCCGTCGGGAAGGCCACCCGGATTTGATATCCACAAATGGTCGTCGTACGCGTTTATCTGGATGAAGTTAGCGATGTTAAAATAATCACGGTGCATCAGCGCGTTAACAACGGCCTCACGAAGCGCCGGAAAAGGATACTCCCGCACATCCTCACGTTCTATCGTTTCGATTCTATAGCGCACACTGACTTACTGTTGTAAGACGGTGAGTGCTCTTTCGAGCTGGTGAAAGACGTTTCCATCTGCCCACTGATCATCGATGATTTCAGTAGCAGTCTTGAACCGCCCAAGACGGATCCTCAAGTTAACGTAGTATTTCTGAGGGTTCTTGCCAAAGAGCAGCAGGGCACCGTTGGTGAGTTTCCCGTCAACGAGAAGATTCAACTTCTCTAAGAGCGTTTCATGGTTCTCGCTTAGCGATTCACGCGGCAGTCGCTCCTTGCTTACCGCTTCATTGATGAAACGACCAACCGCGCCATCATCGATCTCATCGACGGGACATTGTGTGGGAAGGGCGTCCCACGTCTTTGTCCATATGAGCCGCTCCCGCAGCCGCGCCTGACTCATTCTCCTGTCAGTTGCCCCCACGCGCTCCCAGTACTGGCCCTTGTACGAGATGAGAACGTCAGGGGACTCATCGACTGTGATGACGACTGCTCGCTTGCCTTCGTTATCGACGACCTCTATTTTTGGATGAATGGACAAAAGAGAGACGATTTGATTGGTAATTTTATCAAGATACTCGCTGGTCGGCGGAACTCCGATGATAGCACCATGCTTGTCCACGCCAAGAACGACGACCCCACCCCACGCGTTTGCTACGGAGCTGATGCTCTCGAAAAAAGTGCTGTCGGCAGACTCCTTAAACTCCACGTCTGGAAGCTCATCCCTCTTTGCAGTTTTATCTGCCAGCAACTCTTTCAGTTCGTCTACATCCATGGCTCTTTTGAGTAGGTGTTTCGAGTGACAAGCTTGTCCGACTTACTTAAAGTGCCCCCCCTATGAGATATACGTTGCAGGGACTACACCCGTTACCTTTTCATTACTTTTTCATTACCTTCCGCCACAAACATAGTGGCTGAAGGTGCATAAACGAAGCAAAAAGTCTTACCAGAGCCTGCCTATCCTTTTTTCGCTCCGAGCTTTAACAGCTAGAACGGCACCGCATCATAGATTTGCCGTAAGTCGCTCTCCTTGAACTGCAGATACACCGATGTGACGTTTAAGCTCGAATGGCCGAGCAACATCTGAACCCTGCGAATGTCGGTGTTGTGCCGTACAAGGTTGATTGCAAAGCTGTGGCGGAGGGTATGAGGATGAACGGTCACCCCCGCGAGGGCGCCGTACTTCTTGATGATGTTATAGAGCTGCCGTCGCTTCAGAGGGAATAGTTTGGCATCGTTTCCTAAGCCTTTTTGCGACGCGTACGAAAAAAGCTCCTTCACGGTCTCTGATTTGACCAAAACCCTGCGCTCCTTGCCTCCCTTGCCGTTGGTTATCGTAATCACTTCGTGCTTTTGTTCGATATCAGAAGGCGTCAGCGCGAGGAGCTCAGAGGCCCGCATGCCCGTCTCCCACAGCGTCTTGATGATGAGGTAATCGCGCGGGCCGCTCACGCGCGCTGCGTCGAGCATGGCGTGCACCTGCTCCGGTTCGAGGTAGTCAGAGAGGTGTTTCATGGCGCTTACAGAGACCTTATTGCTCAAGAATTACGATGCAAAACGGCTAATTCATGCATCGCTTTGTGTTTTTTACGCGTCTTGCCCGTCGTTACTCCCGTCGTTTCTCTGACTCGGTCGTTTAAGTGGTCACGCTATCCAGTTCAGTATGACATCCTCTTCGCGTGGCGGCGCCTTTTCGATATCTTTCACGGGATAGCCGAAGATGAGCGGCACCATGAGGCGATATCCGTCGGGCACTTTTAGCTCCTGCCGAATTTCCTGATCAGAATCCAGAGGCATGCCAAAGCCTATCCAGCAGCTTCCGATGCCGAGTGACCGGGCGGCGAGCATCATGTTCTCAGCAGCAGCGGCACAGCCATCTATGAGCATTATGTTCTCGAATTCGGCTTCTGAGGCTCCCTGATGCGAAGAAGCACGCGAAGCCCCGA